>Ga0123352_10015708_pt1 | contig 12055 bp, 4 predicted proteins | sample TergutLab28metaG_FD_89700 | JGI IMG/M metagenome (GOLD analysis project Ga0123352, IMG submission 89700) | Labiotermes labralis P1 segment gut microbial communities from Petit-Saut dam, French Guiana - Lab288 P1 | ecosystem: Host-associated > Arthropoda: Insects > Digestive system > Gut ... | reverse complement strand
TATAATTAGCTATGGTTACTGTTGACATAAAGAGAGTCACAATGTTTATAATTAGCTATGGTTACTGTTGACATAAAGAGAGTCACAATGTTTATAATTAGCTATGGTTACTGTTGACATAAAAAGAGTCACAATGTTTATAATTAGCTATGGTTACTGTTGACATAAAGAGAGTCACAATGTTTATAATCAAGCGCCGCCTACGAACACTTACTTATTCGGAAGAGAAGAAATTGGAAAGACCGATAGCACAACCTTACGTCTGGTCAATCGCGTAACAAGCGAGAGAGACAGTTACAAACTACGCTGAAGATAGATTAGGCTATGCGGCAAGCTTGTTGAATTACCCACTAAAAATAACACAAAGCTGAAATATTTTGATAGCCGCTAACCTGTTTTCGTATTGCGGAATTGCATCTACTCGGTAGTTACGCCGTGTCGTTGGGTAATTTTCTGCAGATGTTTACAAGAAACGTACCGCCTTCATCTTCACGGAATGAGTCCGTGAAATGACTCATAACCTAGAAGAAATGGTTCCTAAACAGTTGTTCAGTAGAAACATAAAATAATTTTTTCTCATCTTTAACGTATTTGCTTGATATTATTTATCTGTATCATTTATGGTGTTTGCTGATGCACGACTGATTTTTTTTAAAGAATGAAACATTTTAAGTTCCATAATTTTTGGACGTCAACATCCATTAAAACGTAAGAATATTATTTAAAAATGAAAGCGAAACAGGAACACTGTTTAATGAAAATGTCGTTACGAACAATTCTAAGAATGTGGCTGTTTTAACAGCACGATCTCGGTCTTGCAATCTAAGTGCTGCCCAACACGGGAGACACTACCATTATTCATTACCATCATGCACTGCTACAATAAAATTATTCACTGCTACAGTACCATCATGCACTTCTACAGTACCATTATTCACTGCTTCATTACCATCATTCACTGCTAACGTACCGTCATATACTACTTCAGTACAATCATTCACTGTTACCTTACCATCATGCACTACTACAGTGGCATCATGCACTGCTACAGTACCATCATTCACTGCTACAGTAACATCGTGCACTTCTACAGTACCATTATTCACTGCTTCAGTACCATCATTCACTGCTAACGTACCGTCATATACTACTTCAGTACAATCATTCACTGCTACCTTACCATCATGCACTACTACAGTGGCATCATGCACTGCTACAGTACCATCATTCACTGCTACAGTAACATCGTGCACTTCTAAAGTACCATTATTCACTGCTTCAGTACCATCATTCACTGCTACCGTACCATCATATACTACTACAGTAGCATCATTCACTGCTACCGTACCATCATGCACTGCTACATTACTACGATGCACTGCTAGAGTACCATCATTCACTGCTACAGTACCATCATTCACTGCTACAGTACCACCATGCACTGCTACAGTACCATCATTCACTGCTACAGTAACATCATGCACCGCTAAAGTACTGTCATGCACTACTACAGTACCATTATTCACTGCTACAGTACCATCATTCACTGCTACAGTACCATTATGCGCCGCTAAAGCACCATCATCTACTATTACAGTACCATCATTCACTGCTACAGTACCATCATTCACTGCTACAGTGCCATCATGAACTGCTACATTACCATCATGTACTACTTCAGTACCATCATTCACTGCTACAGTACCATCACTCACTGCTACAGTACCATCATGCACTGCTACAGTACCATCATGTACTACCACAGTACCATCATGCACTGCTACAGTACCATTATGTACTATTACAGTACCATTATGCACTGCCACAGTACCATCATTCACGGCTACGGTACCATAATGCACTGCTACAATACATTTCTGTAGAACTCGTTTGCGTTTATTGCATTGAAACTCTCGCATCTTCTGCAAGCTGGAATTTGAGGAAAGAGGTTAACCAAGAAAATAATCTACGATTTAGTTTTCTGCCCAGTGATCGCTGAAAAAAAGCGAGTTGTATGTTGTGTGGTAAGATTTTACGTACAGACTGTGGTAATGTTACGTAGAAGTCTAATTTAAAATTGTTTTATTCTTTAACACCCCTTTCTCTGAAGCATAGGTGTATGCAAATTTGATGAAAATGTATGTCAGGACTTGTTTAGAGAGATCATTCTCAAGAAGAATTTAAGCGCGAAAATTGAGGAAAACAAATTTCGAACCCTTGCGATCCCATTTTTATGAAGTAAGAGTATAAATAATGAAAACAGGCGAGAGTAAGGTAACTTTAAAAGACAAAAATAGATCAGGGAGGAATTTTGTATTCCTCTCTTATGCAAGTAATAAAATGTGTTGATGTGTTATCGCATATTTGCTTTTATATTATTATTATTATTATTGGTACTATTATTATTATTATCATTATCATTATCATCATCATCATCATCGTCGAATTTCTCACTTCTCAGCTTTGGTTGGGAAATTTTCACCTATCCTGTGATGTACTAATCAACAGAATTAGGCTCGGTGGTCTTACTTGTAGTTTAAAAAGTTTCTTACAGTTGAACATGTGCCAAGAATTACAGATTTTTGCAGTTGTATATATGTATTGGGGTGCAGGTTAAGTCTTGTTAGGCTTTGTGATAGTGACTTTGGAATTACTCCCGTAGATGATATTACTATCGGGATCACCTGTGATGTCTTTTGCTTCCACATAGCACATATTTCATTCGCCAGTTTTTATTTTTTATTATTATTATCATCGAAGTTTTCACTTCCCAGCTTTGGCTGGGAAATATTCACCTATCCTGGGATGTAGTATTCAACAGGATTAGGCTCGGTGGTTATTATTATTATTATTATTATTGCTAGACTAAAAAATGCTGGATGATGGACCATTATTTTCTTGGAGGGAGGTGTAAAACTATCTAACTAACTAACGAACTAACTTTCTTACCAACTTCTGCGTGCAGAATCATTCTTGAAATTCTAATAATTTCCCAAACAAGCAAGAAATTTCTCACATTGTACGGACCTTGAGTGTTCGTGACCCGGTTTACATGTGCCCGACATGTGACCCATCACGAGTCAGATTAACACAGTCCACACCCTTACCACTAAGGGCAAGGTGCGTTTTAATATTATTTTCTCACCTACGCCAAGGTATTCCAAGTAGTCCGTTTATTTTTACGCCCTTCCTCTGTCTCCGATACACAACAATGCTCCACCTATCTCAGTCTCTTTGTTTTGAATACCGGAATAATATTTGGTGAGACGTTTATGTACATACATACGTACTTGTAGGTATGTTTTTAAATAGTATAAATTCGCGACAACGCATATTGGACCTGCTTAGAACAAGAATATTCTTAAATTCCCGTCTCCCGCTTTTAAACTTAAATTTCAACAGACAATCTACTAGTAATTATTTCCTCTTTTAATGTGATTTTGTTCCTACGGGTTCACCTTCAATTATTGTTTTAAGTAAGGTTTATAGACTACTTTTTCCTTTTATAAATTTACTTTATATTTTTCTTCATATTTTCAAACAAACTATGTAAATTGTCAGACATATAATTAATTTCGGCCACGTCTCGAATTATACAAGAGCCTATGGATTTAATCGCTGCATTCGCAAAATTTCCCGATAATGAGCAAAGGCTGTCTGAAAAATATCTCAACTTTTAAATGCAGCTCATACACTGACTTAAGAATTTACCGGACTTACACTGTATCGGCAGAAGATTTTTATATCCCTGGAGGCTTGTAGATACAGTTCAACACTGTAACATGTAGGGAAGTGCCTTACAAAACAAACCAGTTTCTGCTCCCATATGCCAATCCTACTTCATAGAGTAAAAGCCTCGGAGACTCCTAACCCCATTGTTCCAGGTCCCATAGCTTTCAGCCACTGAACTCAAGAAAAATAAAATGACGTTTTATTAGGCCACTTTCTCAGAAGGTGGTAGCTATTGCCTGTGCTGTCTAAGGAAGAACGAATGTGGGGCACAGTGTCCCTGGTGATTGCTCTGTCGAACACGAGACAGTGGTGTGCACTTGATGTAAAACCAGGGTCCACAATATCGGGGGACCCACATCAATCAAGATTTCTTTTTATCGCTCTTTGAAAAGTTTGCAAAACTCTTCTTTTTCTAGCCATTGGACACTTGAACGACATGCTTTCTTATCCTTTTGTCACTTCATTTTGTAACAGATGGGTGCCTCTGAAGGATTTTTGAGAATAAAGTGCTGAGAAAGACATTTCGGCCTAAGAGGGATGAGGTAACAGGGGAACGGAAAAGACTATGTAACGAGGAGCTTTATGATCTGTACTCCTCACCGAATAATATTCAGGTGATGAAATCAAGAAAGATGAACTGAGCAGAGCATGCGGCAAGTGTAGAGACAGGAGAGGTGCATGTAGGGGTTTAGTTGGGAAACATGAGGGAAGAGACCACTTGGAAGACCTAGGTATTAGTGGAAGAATAATATTAAAATGGATCATCAAGAAGTGGGATGGAGAGGCATTCACTGCATTGCTGTGGCTCAGGATAGGGACAGGCAGCACACTGTTGTGAATGAGGCAATGAACTTTCGGTTTTCATAAAATGCGGAGAATTTCTTGACTACCCAAAGACATGTTAGCCTCTCGGGAAGGACACATGCAGTTATTTCGTTAATGGGTGCCTCTGATCTCGCGTATTATCAGAGAAATAACATAACCGTATGACCTAATGTGTTTCTTTCATCAGGCCGGTATATGTTAAATTAATACTGTATGTTATAAAATCCGGAATATAATTTACTTAAATTATGGGTTAGCATATCAGAGGGCGGTTGTAGCCACATTCTACTTAACATTCTCTTTTGGTTACCATAATTTAAAAACTAATGGACTTCAGTACAAAATCATCCTTTTCTGCACAGCAAGGTTAAAGTAATCCCTGTAGAGTCGTGTACAGGCCCTGAGGTTTCCAGGAGGTTCAGGCACCCAGATTTCTAGACAATTGGTACATGAAGGAGGTAGGGTTGTCAGTATTAGGCATCAGCCGCCTTTACCCCCAGGAAATATTCCTGGTAAAACTTTCAGTTACAGTGTAAGTCGACCACAGGGTCCTAGTGTCGCCAAAACGACCATGTTAATTAAAAATGCCAATGACACCATCGGGAATGAGACCCGCGACCTTCCGGCTTGTAACGTTGCACCTCAAGCAACTGCGTCACCGCGTTCCCGCTTCTATTCTACTGTGTGTCAAAATGTATAGAATGTGTGGGCTAGTCGTCCTTGCAAAGGTACGCACCAATTTAAAGAGTCTCTCCCCCCCCTCCCCCCTCCCCCAGCTGATACTAAAGCTAATGGCAGAGAACTTAAAAGGTGAATTAAATGTATATCTTCATTTGGCCGGAAGGTTCTTTCCAGTTGTATATCCGGAGGGTGTTTACTGTAACACATTCTTAACCCAACATTCCAAATTAATTTCCGTAGGCTATATTTTAACGACAGTATCACTAAAGAGAATAAACAGGAACTTGTGTTTGTACTGTTAACTGAGAAAGTGATAGACAATACATCTGAATGAAGAACTGCTCTGCTGTAAACCCAAAGTTTCGATGCCAGTAATAGACTACCATAAACTGTCACTGTACCTGAACTTAAGAGAGATTCATTCCCTCTGAAACTTTGTAATCCCTCACCGTAACATTCACTTCATACAGGTGAACCTTGAGATTACGTGGGTGCAGTGGTAAACCTCCGGTGTTTCAAGGTGCTCATTTTACAGGTGTAGTGCCTACGGCAGATTGTTCAACCTACCGATGTCAGTTGTTTGTGATACTCAAGTTATGAAATAGCTAGATTTTACTAACGTCTTTCTAAATGGCACTGGAGTGTAGGTAACGATGGTATTGGCACTGGTAAAATATTAGATATGTCGGTACAGTTTGCCACCAGTCACAAGGTTCCTGACATGCACAAAATTTAGTAATTAAGACCCGGAAATAAATAAAATAATCCCTTAATACTTTCCACACAAAACTAATCACATATAGGAAAAAAAACTTGTATTCTGTTCTAAATAATATTTGTTCTCACAACAATAAATGATATTCTAACTGTAGTTATACTATAATAAAAAGTAAAATAACTATCTTGCACTTCTGTATTTTACAGTCAAACACTTGAATTTAGAAATTTTGCTAAAGTTACCAAATCCGTTCCAAAAGTCTTACTCTACTCGGATAAATTAAATTTTTAAGTTGAACTCAGTCAGCACGGCTTACCGTGGACTATTAGAAGACAGTACAGCATGTCAAACGTAGTACATTCACTTTCAACAATATACTGTTTCACAAATTAACGTCGTAGATACGTAACAGCCAGTAAATGTATAGATTGCGAGTGAGAGCTGAATCATCGGTAATCGCTAGGTTTGATAGGGGCAAGTTGCAAAGTAAACTTTTTTTAAGTATACCGAACTATCACGTCACTGTCGGAGTTCGATACACTCAAAGTTTAATGAACTAATGGGTATTTGGTGAACGGACGACGGCGAGTGGCCGTTCGTTTCCGTTACATGACAGTTGGACACTATCTAGTGTAACTTAAAACTCAAATTTGTAACATTCATTACACAGGTAAAATTAACTTTTGTACAATATCAGAATGCTTGTTCTCAATCCCAGTGGCTGAGTTGTCTAAGGTATGGGTCTGCCGCCGCTCGCTTGCTGGGATAGAGGGTTCAGAGTGTTTTGTGTTGTCAGGTAGAAGTCTGTGCGTCGAACTCATCACTCGTACAGAGGAGTTCTGCAGAGTGTAGAGTGTCGGGGTGTGATCATGAAGGTTCAGGTAGAAGTCTCTACGTCGAACTCATCACTCGTACAGAGGAGTTCTGCAGAGTGTAGAGTGTCGGGGTGTGATCATGAAGGTTCAGGTAGAAGTCTCTACGTCGAGCTTATCACTCGTACAGAGGAATTCTGCAGAGTGTGGGGTGTCGAGGTGTGATCGTAAAGCTTAGAAATTGAGGAGGCCCTGGCCCACTAGAGGCTGTTGTGTCATAAAGAATCGGAATATTTTTCACCGCACAGTATACCGTGTATTACATTTGAGTTACGTTAAATCATAAGGCGCACATTTCTATTTATTTAAATTCTAAAGCTACCATGTGATTACAGAGTGTTCCTAATAACCGAATTGGTAATTAAGACTGCTAACTTCATCACACAGAAAGGAAATTTTAAGTACGGTCTGAGAGGTGTTCTTTTATTGTGTCCCTGAACATGGCAACTGAAACGGGATGTCCTGGACAATGTAAACGTTCTATGTAATACAGCTGCCTTGAAGAGGGACGTGATAAAAGGAATATCCATGTAATGAAACACAGAACTTTACTGGATGCTGTGAGACTTAAGTGCATGCATTTAGTTAATTAATTAAGTAGCTACCAAACAACCACCAAACAACATGTGAAAATAAGCTACATGTTTCTGTCCTACCAGATTATAACCAGGTTATACTGTATATGGAAACTTCACAATAAGGTAAAATGTAAATAAATATACTTTTTGTTACACCTTACTTACATTTTACAATAGTTAATTATACGTATATATTTTCTTAGTAGCCTAAACTATGGACGCTTTCACTTTTAAGGATTCCTCTTTCCACATCTTTATAAATGTATATTTTTAAAAATGTTATACATGTGTCTCCTCTGAAATTAACTGTGGAGGGTTAAGATACCCAACTTGAAACAGCTGGAATGACGAGACTATTATAATTTATATATAACTGTTTCTGGATGCTTGTGTTGTGCATTTTTCATTTCATACACTCTAATTTACACTTATGGTGTAACAACGTTTCTGGTTTTTCTGTGATATAAGTATTGTAAATATTTTGTTCTAGTCTTGTTCCTCAATTTTGTTACGCGTTTTTAGTTTCTCGGTGTTCCAGATATCTTACAATAAACTCATAATTTTCATTAAAATTGCTTTAGACTACATCATTATTTCCTGAAGAACCAAACGTACAACAATGTTGAAATATTTAATATTTTAAAAGGTTTTAAAAAAATATTGTTAAATTTACATAGTTTAATTTACTAAGAAAGCCTTTACATAAGCTCAACAATTGTACACAGGTGTGTGAGATCTCACATGAAATATATATTCTTGCATTTTACCGTTTTTAAAGACATAAAGTAGGGTCTATAACTTGAAGATGATCTGCTTCTTCCGAAATATATAGCTTATGGTTAGGGAATAAATGTATATTTGCGTTTAATAGTGATTTACTAACATATTAATTAATGATTTAAACTCAACAGGATATTTTTTTTATATTCGTGGTTCCGTGCATTGTACTCGTAATTCAAGGTTGAAGAAATGTAACGGGATGCAACAGTATGCAGACTGATTTGGTCACGTTTGGTGAAGCTTGCTACCCAGATAGTATGATCTGTACCAGAGTCTGCAACTACAGTTTTATATACTCCTGATGATGGGAGCGATGGACGCCCGAAACATGTAGAGTAATTTAGCAGTAAATAAATATCTGCGCACTGTTGCATCTCGTTGGATTTCTTCAACCTAAATTTCAACAGGATATATTCTATCAAGTTTTTATTTGCCTTCAAATTTGAGGCATGATCAGACCAATGGTATTACCGAATATGCAGTGTAATAAGACGCGGTATATGGAGAGTCTTCAGTGTTGCTTTTTCATCCCCTTCTCAGTCTCCCAAGTAGCCATTTTCCTGCAAGTTTATTACAACGTGTTTTGAATGACTCTTCGCTTTGCGAGCCGGAGCACGTGCTCGGACCGTGGAAACCTTCCATATTTTAGTATGTTTTTCCATTTTGTGTACATTTGGGAATACGTGAGAGATAAGCAAGACTAAAGAAGTTTGCATTCCGAAGGGAGAAAATGTTCTTAATCCAAAAGGAAAATATTATTTACATAAATGTTTTTAGTCAGCAACTATTCTTGACTGATCTGATACTCAATGAACTAAAAGTTATAATAAAATAAAACTTATTATGGCAATAAAGGAACAAAATGGTGACGAAATGAAAGATATCGGTTTGAAAAACAAATGCAAATTTAGTCGTAAAGTTTTCTGGTAACACGTTACCACATTCAACATCTAAACATATAATATTAAATATTTTTCTTCTTTTCTGCAGACACTGACGAAGCCGAAATGATACACTCCGTGCTATTATGTAGTTCAGGTGTCGGGATGACTGTTACATTTTATCTACCAAGCAGTTTGTTGTAGGAATGACAGTTTTATGCAGAATATATAATTTTGGAGACATAGGTGTATATAATTATAACATTTTTCACCCACGTATTCTGATCTTCTGAAGGTTAAAATGAACCAGACCATAAGTCAGTGATCTAAGTAATAGTTGTCTGTGCTATACCTCATAAAGATATTACATAAGGGGCAAAGTTATGCTCACTGCATATTTCATATCCTACTTTCAGAGAAACATGTAGGTAATTAAGAGTTACCTTAGTGCATAAGCTGCACATATGTTCTAAAACTGTGCGGACTACTTTTTGGGAAGAGACGTTACTAATGGATACAGAACGTGTTACTGTGATAACTTATCCTTGTTAAAATACCTGTATTTAAATCAAATTTCTATATCTGCACCGACAGTTACTTGGGTAAGACATGTTTTCATTAGAGCCTGCTGACTTCTCGAGTAGACCGTGGAATTTAAAAATGTAGATTTAAAGCGCCAGAAAACCGGGTAGTTTGTTTGTAGCCGGGTTTCAGACTTCTTATGTCGAGAAAGGGCGTCAGAAGCCTTAACCTTTTAAAGCCTCGCGATTACTTCACGTATCACCAGGTTTAACACTAAAAAATTCTACATTGTTCTAACATTGCTTTTGTGTGTTTTGAACGGATCTCGGAAACAAACAGTGACTTTTGCCGTACACAACTTTAGCCGATTGGTTATGTATAATCGAGATGGAGAGTGTTTACTGCGCGGTACGCATTCTGTGTCCTTCTATAAAACAGAAAAATTTAGTCTTCAAAGGGTTAAATCTGAGTTAGACTATATCTCAACAGAAAAGAAGACATTCTGATCTGTTTGTCACAAAAATTATTGTCAACGTTGTCTTCACTATCATGATCATCGCCACTAGGATCGATTATCAGCTTCATCTTACTCATCATTTGTAATTGGCTGCCACAATTGAATACTATCCTGTTAATCCGTTCCAGACAACAAAGAACAGAACACTGGTATGTTCCAGCCTACACAGTACTCTGCCATGCAGAACGATATATTACACCTGACTACGTTCTACTGCCCACAGATATCTGTAACAGTACCGCGCTACGAAACAGGAGCCCACCGTTAGGAATTTGCAGGAACCGTGTAAGCAGACTCCTTTCATGAATGCTTGTCCAGCTGCTCACAGATAGTCCTGCAACTAAATGAACGTGTCAGGAATAACTGAGCAGCTAGTAATGAATGTTCTATTGTATGGTGAATTTTTTACTCCAGTAATATAGTATAATAAATTTACTACAATTCTGAAATTCTGTTGCGTATGGTTGTGGTGCTAGTCTGGAAATAAATGAGAGAAAATAAATGGGGTTTGAAAATATTATATAATGATAAGCTTCACGATTTGTTCCGTGATCTGCTGAAACTGGAAGGAGGTTGAAGGGGCCTGATAAACTAATGGTACATTTGAGAAAGCATACAAAATATTAGTTGGTAAACATCAAATAAAGACACTTTCGAAAATACAGAAAGGTAATGTTAAAAAGTTACTGCACAAAGAGGCTTTGAAGATACAAGCTGGTAATGAAACATACAGCCAACCCACCAGAAACATTCGTCAGGCAGTTCTTCAGCTCAGGGAAGTTGTATGTTGTACAAGGTCGTGTATTACCGGACAGGAAAATGGTAGCTAATAAAATAATTTTATGGCTAATAAAGAAAAAATTATTTACGTTAGAAAGGAAAATAATTCTAATATACTTAAAACATTTGCGTTAACACTGTTGTACAACTAGCATTGTTGTAATATATTATTAAACAATATTTATTAAGACGCAATAGTTCAATTAGGTTTGGAGTTTGCATTTACACAGCACAATGTTCTAAATCTCCATACGCAAAGTAGGAAATAAACCTTTGAAGTCTAGAAAGTAAACTGATGCTCTGCGCATAAGCGAGTTGGTCGTCTTTCTTTCCAGTTCGTTCTGGATTGTGATTTCAAAGAAAAATTGGGGTTCTTATTTTGGCAAATGATTTTATTCTGATTAATTAGGTCTCGAGTTTTCAGATTGTTATATATATATATATAAAGTATACAAAGGAGACTGTAACTACGAATATGCAGTAGCAGGGTTAAGACGTAGTAAGGAGTTCACTCAATGCAGAATTAAATGTCCATAACGGATGCAATCTTTCTGCTGGTGTCCAATTGTTCTCTTTGGCGTAGGAGGTTTAAATTATTGAAGTATGTAATTAATGCTGACACGTCGGTACAGTTCTAGGCCATATTAGCATAAAGGTGTATCAGAGGGAGCAGTTGAGTCTGTCACCAAGGTACGTCATCTCATCTGTGTTGATGATGGGTGTAGCAGTTTGCCCTGAAATTCTATACGTTTCTACCAGAATAAACAAATACTTTCGTCTTCCAAGTACAGAAAATTTTTAATGGTTATTGAGAGACTGATTCTTCGTTTATATAAAGATATTTTTCAGCTATTTTGGTTATGTAGAATCTAGTGAAAGGATTAATGTTAATCTGAAAGATGATGGAGGAAGCTTTCATGGCGTCGCTTACGGTACTACCTTAGAACGATACATAGAAATCTAGGAAGTGTGTCATCCCCGTTGTGTGTGTGAAACTAGGAGAAGGTATGTAGTTAAACATACGTGTATGTAGAGATCTCTACACCACGCGCGCGCGCATGCATATAGCTAGCCCTTAAGTTCCCTAGACAACCTGATGATGGTCAACACAGGCCGAAACATGTAGTTGTTTCCATCACAGTCATTAAATACACCTCAGTGATTAAGTT
>Ga0123352_10015706_pt1 | contig 12056 bp, 8 predicted proteins | sample TergutLab28metaG_FD_89700 | JGI IMG/M metagenome (GOLD analysis project Ga0123352, IMG submission 89700) | Labiotermes labralis P1 segment gut microbial communities from Petit-Saut dam, French Guiana - Lab288 P1 | ecosystem: Host-associated > Arthropoda: Insects > Digestive system > Gut ... | reverse complement strand
TTTCAGAACAAACCTGCCACCTCAGAATGACAGTGTGATTGCTGAGGCCTGTTTCAAAGCAAGGTTTTCTATTGGCCATATATAAATTAACTTGTCAGTAATTTCCCTGGGTTGTCTCTATTATCCCACTGTGTAACTTTGCTTTGGCTGTAGGACAGTTCACTATTCTAAAAGCCAGATGGAGTAGAAACATTTACAATATATGACAATATCACTCTAAATTTTATAAGGTTAACTAACTCTCTATTTACCTCTATGCCATCTTATTATTTTCCATTTTCCTGAAAAAATATTACCTTAATAAAATCTGCATTTTTTTAGACATGCAAAGACACTTACTACAAGTCTGGCAAAATTGATCCAATTAGGAGGTAACATACTATGTTCTGAAATTCACAAAATTACTTTTGGGAATAAAGAAGAATTTTCAAAGCAGTGGAAGGAATGTGCTTGAAAGAAGGGTTATAAAATTGGCCACATTATTTATTGAATAATATGATTACCAGCATTCTTTCCATACAACATATTAGCCAGTGTTCTTCACACCAAAGTTAACTCTGTACATAAACTGAATTACTGGAATGATCAGTATGTGTTTTGATATAGTATAGTAACGTAAATCAGCTTCCTATAATACTGGAGATCCAGCGAGAATGCGGTTGGGTGGTACATGAGCCATTTACAGTCTGGAAGCAATACCATAGGCATGGTATGGAGTGTGCTAGCTGTATCCAAGCACATTCTAATGTTATAATATTACATATTTTCAGTCTTATTTTTTAAGCTTATATTTTTCGGTAGAGTTTAGTTATTAATGTACAAAAGTCATGTTTAGTTTCAGTTCCTTTAGTTTGTTTGTTGAATGATAACACAAATATCTTTCATGATTGAGTATTTAATAAATGTTTGCATTTTATAAAAATTGAAAAATAAATTCCCTGGGTGCACACCACAATGATATGTGCTGTGAAGACCTACAGGAAGCACTGTGATTCATGCGAGGAACACTAATGAAGCTAGATATTTTGACCCTTGGGGCAAGTAGACGCAATGGCAGCACGTGACAGAAATTATGAACTTCAAATGCATGTAGGTAGCAATTTTGTACTGAATTTCCTTTTATTTGCCTAATAATTTAAATTATTTGAACGCGGAAAATCTTCTTTTATTCAAAATATTCATTCCGCCGTGCATTGGACTCTGCGGCCGAGGGTGGCCGCAGTTTTTCCCCCACCCCCCACCCACATTTACACTCCTGGCGAGAAATACTGTACAACATCCTCGCTGACTTTGTTTAATCGGTGACCCGTAATTGTATCTCATCATATGTATAGTGTAGTGAGCAGGGGCAGGACAATCCGGGGTTCGAAATACGGCGGGGACAAGAGAGCTTTCCCTTCTCCGGCTCTGGGGCCCACCTATCCCGCTATTCGAAAGGTACCGCTGTTCGTTCCCAGGGTAAAGCGATCGAGATGTAAAGTTCACTGCTTAATTCCTTGTAGTGCCGAGGTTAAGAAAGAGTGGAGCTAGACCCCTACTTTTCCTATACACCTTCCTGGCGTTAAGGACAACTTTTCTTTTGTCTGATAGCTTAAGGTCTCCGTACATCTGAAGGGATTGTTCTTAGGCACTGGATTTTCACGGTCCTAATTCCGACCAAGAACTGTGTAATAAACCTTTCTGAATACGGACATTTCTAAGTCTGAACCTTGTAGTTACTATTTCAAATGTTATCCCCCTTCTGCCGCCACCATGACAGTTGACTGCGCGGATTCTCTTCCCTTTCCTCGTACATTCACTGACACATTATTGTAATAATTCAAGTTTCAGGACTGGCTGGCGCCACTGTGATTAGAGTGTGTGGCAAATGGTAAGTTGTTCGCATTGTGAGCTACTGATGGTCTAGACATGGCGATATTTCTTGACGTTTGTGTGGTTACCGGACGGGTGGCACCGTTAGGAACCAAAACTGCCCAACCTCACGACATTCAGTTCCCATGAACTTTTCCTCAGTGGCGGCCATTAGATTTTTAGCTGTTGAGTTCGCACGTTCTCGAAATTCCGTTCTTCTCTTCACTGAGTGCAGTGGACATCTTGCTGTTTGTCTGATAGCGCCTGACATTTATCGTGTCTGCAGCAGAAACTGTTTCTTATTGGGGCTATGGAAATGTGCCCAAATTTTGGCAAAAATGTTGGCTGTGCTCCTTTAGCTGTGCGTAAAAAATATGCTAAACAGGCGAAGAAGTTGCCAAGTAAAGTAATATATGTATGTATGTATGTATGTATGTATGTATGCATGCATGTATGTACGTACGTACGTATGTATGCATGTACGTACGTACGTACGTATGTATGTATGTAAGTATGTGTATGTGTGTATTTATGTATGTATATTTGTTTGTTCGTTTGTTTGTTTTTATGCATGCATGTGTGTATGTATGTATATATACTCGTATTTTTGTGTGTTTATGTAAGTAAAGGAAGTAAAATGTAGTTTACTCTAGGGCCTTTTGCGACATCCAGTTATCTTCCTATACACATCCAGAGCATTACCGCTGCGCTAATTTTTCTCTTCTGTTCTTTGCGTCCCACGTATGTGTGATTTTATGCAATTTTGCGTGAGTATTCGTAGATTCTTGTATGAGGAGAAAGCGTGCATAAAGGGATTGCGTTTGAGAATCTGAAAACCCAAGGTTGCCAATTTTAACACAAATATCATCTCGTCATGAGAAAGATTGGAAGTAAATAGTACAATTTATAAAGGTAAATATTTCTTCGTACTGATACTGCACCGTCAGAGATATCTAGCTTTGGAACATGAGTCGATTATGCATAAATTATATGTTCCAGATTTATATCAAGTTTCTATAAGGTAGCACTTTTATTGAGGTTGTGGTCATCGTGATGATACTCGGGTCTTTGGGGAGGTGATGTGTAGCTCGGTATAGAGATACCAGACGTTTCGGAGTAACCAGCTGCCTACGTGTCCAAGTTTACACCAAAGTACACGTAGGCCTGTATCTGTCGGTACTACTGCTGATTATAGACCTTGCCCCTGTGCCTGTCAGTTGCCTAAAACAACATATGTTTCTCAACGAAGCACTCCTACCAACTGTAACGTACTAAAACCTACAGTCCTGTATGTGTAGGAATTGACTTCATGTTACACACACACACACAAGAATTCGCCGTTCTTAAGAGAAGATGTCCCTAAAAAACCAGTGCGCTACAAGCCGGCAGGTCGCGGTTTCAATTCCCGATTGAGATTTTTCATTGACAAATCCTTGCGGCCACACTATGGTGCTGGGACCGACTCAGCCTCTAACAAAAATGGGTATCAGGGATATCTGCTGGGAGGTAAAGGCTACCGGTGCGTAGGGCTGACAAACTTGCCATCTTCATGTGCTGACTGTTTTGAAATCTGGGAGCCTGAACTTTCTGGAGTCCTAAGAGGCCTTCCAGGCCTGTATAATGTTAGGTTTACTTATCCCTAGGAAACAAACCCGCTTAACAATGACAGCGCGCCCATTGGGTGCTCTGAAATCGAATTTGTATGTAGTACTTTCTTAAACTGCCGGTCCCAGTGGCCGCGCGGCCTAAGGCGTAGGTCTGCGGCCGCTCGCCTGCTGAGATTGTGGGTTCGAATCCCACCGGGGGCATGGATGTTTGTCTGTTGTGAGTGTTGTGTGTTGTCAGGTAGAGGTCTCTGCTACAAACTAATCACTCGTCCAGAGGAGTCCTACCGACTGTGGTGCGTCGTTGTGTGTGATCTAGAAACTCCGTGAATGAGGAGGACCGGCCCAGTGTTGCGCCAGAAACAAACAACATTTTCTTAAACTAGGGCAAGAATATATGAACGTTGCCAGAATACTTAGCTACACAAATTGTCTTAAGAAAGTCATTTCGGATGAGTAAGAGGATTCTGATTTTGGTTACATATTGACAACAGCTAATTCTCCATTTTTTCCGCCTGTCATTCAGGGCAATCAGCAGAAGTAAGCTGCTGCTACAGATCAAGCCGTTATTTGGTTAGTAGCTATTTTCTGTCCGTATATATATTTCTGGGATTTATTAATCACGCGATATCTGACCTTCCACGGAACACGAACAACCGCCTGCCCTATAGGCAACTGCCAAATTCTATTACTAATTCTAATAACATTCTTACATCAGCAGCCCGGGTCAGGAGTCGTCTTGTTTTCAGGACAATGATATGGATAAGACACTTATGAGGGAGATTAATATCAAGGTGGCATAAGTATAAATCTATTACAAGAAAACTAACATTCTTTCTAATGAATTATGTAATTAATACAACGGTTTATTTTTTATCTTTCTGATTTGATAACATGCAGTAGCAAGACGGAAATAATAACTACACTAATATATTTTATTGTTTCATTTGTGTTTAGGTTGTAAAACCTTAAAGTTTTTAATATTATTGTTCTCTGTGTATATCTGTGATAAGCTTGTGGTGTCCATACGCGAATGTTTGGCTGGTTAGTTTCTAGCTTCATGGATATATTTGCCTCGTTCGCCAACGTTCAACTCCACGTGAAATTTATTTCCCTCTACAAAAATGATAGTTTCTTCAACATCATCCAGTAAATTATTGAACAGAGAGAGAGAGAGATTTATTCATGACGAGCCTTTCTTGAATGACTCCTCGGTGAATATTCAATTATATACTAAGTTGCCCTTAATATAAAAAGATGAATGAGTGTATATACCTGAAAGAAAATTAATACCCTTTCTGATGAATTTAGTATTTAATATAACAGATTAATTTTTATCGATTAGATTATATGCAGTATTACTACGGTAATAATTACATTATTATGATACATTATGCTCAGTACCTTGTATTATTATATTGTCGTTTATTGTTTCATTTGTATTTAGGTTGAAAAACTATAAAAACGAGTAAAATACCTATTTTCCTAAAAAAAGTGTAGCAGGCCTGTATTTTATTAAACCCTTGTGATTAACAAACAGCCAGTGAACACGCTCGGATAGGCTCGGTCCGGTTCGGCTCGGTTCGGCATGCAGTGTGAACGCATCCATTTCACAACGTAGGTTTGTTTTCCAAGCGGAATCGATTCGATTCGGTTCGGTTCGGTTCTGTTCGGCTCGGTTCGGCTCGGCTTGAAGTGTGACTGGGGCCTAAGGCATCTGGCCAATCCTTGCACGACACGTCATGCTTTTAATGCTTACTTCACAGAGAACGCGACGCGACGAGAGTGATCCGACAAAAGCGACGCTCAGTCTTCACGACAACAGCTACGCGACAGGACGCGTCGAGAGCGACGCGGAGCGATCGAAATGCATTAGGCTGTCAGGATAGGCGAAGAGGTATAACCGGTGCGTCCGTAGAACTGCGCAAAACTCAGGCGGCCCGATTCGGTTCGGTTCTGATCGGCTCGGCTCGGGTTGCAGTGTGAATGACGCCTAAGGCGTCTGGCCAATAACTGCCTGACACGTCATGTGTTTAATGCGTATCTCGCAGACAACGCGACGCGACGAGAGTGATCCGACAAAAGCGACGCTCAGTCCTCACGACAACAGCGACGCGAAAGGACGCGTCGAGAGCGACGAGGAGTGATCAAAATGGATTAGGCTGTCAGGATTGGTGAAGAGGTATAAACGGAGCGTCCGTAGAACTTGCGCACTATGAGGCGGTCCAATTCGGTTTGGTTCTGATCGGCTCGGCTCGAGTTGCAGTGTGAATGACGCCTAAGGTGTCTGGCCAATCCCTGCATGACACATGTATTTAATGCGTATCTCGCAGAGAAAGCGAGGAGACGAGAGTGATCCGACGAAAGCGACGCGCAGTCCTCACGACACACACAAACATATATATAGAGAGACACACATACATTCACATACGTACATACATACACACACACACACACACACAAACATAAACACGGAGTTCCCCAAGGGTCCATTTGAAGGGCCCTACTATTTTAGGTTTATGTAAATGACCTTCCATTGCAAATAAATTCCCTTGCATAACCTATATTATTTGCTGATGACACTAGTGTTATAATCTCTGATAGAAATTTTATAGATTTCTCTACATCAGCAAACCTAGTTTTAGCATGTATGATGGAATGTTTTTCAGCTAACATGTTAGTTTTAAACTTGGAAAAAACAAATATTATGGAATATGTAACAATAAATCAACCATACTGTGCACTGACCGTTAGTCATAATGATAAGTGTATAGAAGAAGAAGTAAATTTAAAATTTCATGGTATACAAATTGACAGTCGCCTTAATTGGAAGAACCACATTGATCCAATGATTCCTAAGCTAAGTGTAGCACGTTATATGGTTGGACAAATATGTCATATTTGCAATAATGATAATTTGAGATCAATTTACTTTGCTCATTTTCACTCTATTGCGAGTTATGGAATAATTCTCCGGGGAAATTCCTCATACACTAGAAAGATATTCACTGTGCAGAAGACAATAATCAAAATTATGGTGGGTGCACATTCTAGAACTTCATGTAAGAAGCTACTTTAAAAAATTTGCTAATCTGCCCTGTTTTCAGAAAGACGCAACCTACTCTGGGATCAGAATTTTTAACAACTTCCCACGAAGTATTAAAAGCCCTAAGTATGAAAGGCCAAAGTTTAAAGTAGCCATAAAAATTTTTTATATGGATTAGACTTTCACGATAGCTGAAGGAGTATAAAGAGAGCGTCCGTAGACCTGGGCACTACTCAGGCGGTTCGTTTCGGTACGGTTCTGATCGGCCTGGCTCGGGTTGCAGTGTGAGTGACGCCTAAGGCGTCTGGCCAATCCCTGCAAGACACGTCACGTATTTAATGCGTACGTCACAGGGAAAGCGACGCGACGAGAGTAATCCGACGAAAGCGACGCTCAGTCCTCACGACAAGAGCGACGCGACGTGACGCGTCGAGAACGACGCGGAGCGATCAAAATGGATTAGGCTGTCAGGATAGGTGAAGAGGTATAAACGGAGCTTCCGTAGAACTGCGCACTACTCAGGCCAATATAACTGTCACGGTAATTGTAGTTATAATATTACGATTTAACATTTACAAAGTACCATTAAATTTACTTTCATATTCGAAACAATTTTTATTATGATAGCGGTAAATTTGTAGGATACCAGAAATGCAAGTATTGGGTTGAAGAGTTCATGGCCATTTTTGCGTATCGTGCAAATACTTTTACCTATCCTGGTATTAGGGTTTCATGGCGCCCATATAATTAATACAGTATCTTGAATTTTACTAATATAACTTATCACAATGTTCCAATAAATTTATTTCAATTTTCCGAACATTATTTTCATAATTAAAGCGGTAAAGCCAATTACTATTGTTGATCGACTTGATTATGTGAACTGCAAGCAACACGTTCTGCACCGATCCTTATTAAGCTTCTGTTTTGGTGAAATTCGTTAGGCCCTATGTACATTGTACTTCACCTTCTTCCTTACCGACATTTTGCGACCTAACAGACATAGGAGTATTTAAGTAGCGCAGCAGTGCCCTCCTCAGATTACAACTAATACCGCTCCGTGACCTTTTCTCTAGCTACGTACATTGTAGTGTACGATTCTTATGGATCATAAACCAGCTTATTAGTAGGGAAATATTTTCGATGTTACACGTGGCGTTAGGTACTTTTGAATATAGAAGTAGAGAAAGCCTTAATGTCTAATGTCCACTTATATCCTCTATATTTATTTCCCTTTTGGTAAAATTAGTTGGACACTCTCAGGCATTCCCACAGGGCTCTGTTTTGCGAAAGTCGGCGAACGTACAACGTACTCGTAGACACTATATTTACCCTTTGTTTTGTGAGGCCACATGATATATTCAAATTTAAATGTACCGCCTTAGTTGTGCTCAGTTCTACTTGCGTTCTGTTTATACCTGTTCGGCTATTCTGAGAGCCTACTCCGTCTTTTACGCTTCGTCGCCATTTTGTCCTCTTCGCGTCGGTTGTGTCGCGTCGCGTTGCGTTCCGTTCTGTGTTAAGTACGTACTAAATATTTATATGTGGCTGCTGGAATTGCCAGACGCCGTAATATTAAGGCATTAATTAAATACCGGCCTGCTACACTTTTTTCTTTTAAAAAATTAATTTCTATTCGTAGTTCAAGGTGCTTTGTTTGAAGTGCCTACTGAATTCTGACACGTGATGTAGGGATTTGGTAGACACATTGTTATTAGGTTTTTTTAAAAATAAATATCAGGTTGTAAAGTATTTCATATCTTTCTTATCACTCTCATAATATTCGTTCAGAAGCAGCTCAAATTCCGACACTAGTTCTTATTCCTCCCACTCATATATTAACAGTGAAATTCTCGTTTGCGCCCCAAAGTTAATTTTGAAGAAGAACACAAGAATGGAAACACAAATACAGTATAGGCCAATAGGCGGTATGTTGTATAAACAAACTGTCCATCATTCGTAGTAGATCGTAACCAAATTGACACCGTATGTAATGCATGTTTGGCGAGTGGCAATATAGCAAAATCCGTCCGATAGTGGCTCAGATAGGGACCAAAGTAAACGTTTCCCTGTAAGTCATCATCTGGACGCAGTAAAATCCGTCCCATTACAGGCCCGGGGTGTCCAGAGAGTTCCGGGAAGTTAAGGTTCCCAGATTACGTGACAATGGCCCAGAATGGCGGTAAGGTTGTCAGCCTTACGCACCGACTGTTTTTTAACTCCAGAACATGCTCCTGGTACTCATTTCTGTAGTCGATCCCAGTGCCGTAGTGTGGCCGGAAGAATTATGTCAATAAAAAAATTCCAATGACATCACCTAGGATCGAACCAGCGACCTTCCGATTTGTAGCCTAGCATCTTAACCACTATGCTACCACGGTCCGCCATTTGGAAGCACTATTTCATGAATATTAGATTGATTGTAATGGGGTGTAATTGGTTCGCATACACACGCCTATCAATCTCAGTAATTGACAACTTCTTTATGTTGCTGTGGATTTAGCGCAAAAATCCCATATATTATATACACGGGATTTGAATAAACAGTATGGAAACACATTCGGAAGTTGTTGCAGGAAGGTTGGCTTCAAGGAACGATAGAATGTGTTGGGGTCGCTTAATAAGCCACATTCATGACAATCCTGTGGAAACAGAAGTGCATCTGATAGCTTGAATATCATCACTGTGCGTAAATGTTCAAAAATTCGCCAGGTACATTTGCGCCCCAACCCAGCGGACATTGTGCGTCACTTCTAGGATTACACTGAAATTACAGGCAGCCATTTCGACAGCTCTTGTGAATTATTCGAAAAAAAAAATACTACTGAAATACACAAAAATAGTACGATTCGAGAATTATTTTAACAATTATACAACAAAATTTAAAATGCTTTTCAAGCTTGAATTTTATAAGTACTTGTTGCTGAGAGGTCTGGGAAATCCTTGCAACATATAAAAGAATTTGGAATTTATATAACCGAAATAACCTTCAGTTTCGTTTTATCTCATCGACTACTCTGAGGATTAGAACTACTGGACGCTTACAAACCCATTTTACTGAAACAAAAATGTATAGCAGCCTGGTATTTAATTAAACCTTATTACAAAATTGTCAGGCAAATCGCTGCAGGCGTATAATTCTTTAGTTCGTACCTCGGACAGAACACGTCTCGACACAAAGCGGACAACAATGCGTAAATGGAGTATGCTCTCAGGATTGATGAAGAAGCACAAATAGAATTTAGGTACTCATTGGCTAGATATTTAGTTGATGCTAATTGGCTAAATACTTTTTCGATGCTGATTGCTAAATAATTCTTGTTGCTCATTGGATAAAAATTGTTGATGCTCATTGGCTAATTAATTACTTGGTGCTCATTGTCTAAAAATTATTTCGAGTTCATTGACCTAAAAATTAACTGATGCTCATTGGCTAAATAAATATTTGGTTCCCATTGGCTAAATAATTAATTTTTATCAGCCAATTACAATGATCGAGATTGTAGAAATGAAAACTAGACAGAATCTACAATAATTTATTTCGTACTTCACAGAGAACAACACAGGTACTGTGATAAGAAAGACCAACTGGCGACAGCAGTGTTGGTACACGGCTGTAGTATCAACTAATTATGTAGCCAATCAGCACCAAATAATTAATTAGCCAATTAGATTCAACGAAATACTTAGCCTATAGAAAACGATTTTTATTTAGCCAATTAGCATCAAATAATATTTAGCCAATGAATATCAAAAAATTATTTACATTTTGTTTATACCTCTACAGTTATCCTGAGAGCCTACTCCATTTACGAATCGTGGTCCGCTTCGCGTCGCGTCGCGTTCTCTGTGAGGAACGTACTAAATAATTATATGCTTGTAGGGATTTTCCAGACGCCTTATTAATAGGGAATTAATTAAATACCGGCCTGCTACGCTTTTAATTTTTTTTTAGTAAAATTGTTTTGTACGCGTCCAGTGTTACTAAGTTCTGTGAATGGTGAAGAGCTGTAAGGAAGCTCAAGGTGATTTCTGTTATGTAAATTCTAAATAATTTCATGTTTTTTAAGGACCTCACGGATCTCTCAGCATGAAGTACTTAAAAAAATACCAGGCTGAAGAGCATTCTAAAGTTTGTCTTATTTTTGTTAACATATTTCAAGAATACGTCTATTGTTGTACATTTCAGTAGTAATATTATCCAAGAGCTGTCGAACTGGCTGCCTGTGACTTCATTGTAATGCTAGAAGTGACGCACAATGCCCGCTGCGTTAGGGCGCAAATGTACCTGGCGTATTTTTTAATATTCGCACAAGCTGACAATATCGTAGCTATCAGATCCACTAATGTTTCCCTAGAATTCCGATTAATTTTGTTCATTAAGCGACCCATAAATATTCTGTCAAACATAGAAACCCCCTTTACTCTCAAAATGGAAGTTTTCCCGAACCCTTAAATAAATCCTGTATATGTATAATTATAGGAAGTTTGAGATTTCCACAAAGGAAGATCTCATGTGGGCCAATTATTAAGACTGATGAGTGCAAAGTTGGAGGCCCTCTGTGCCTACGATTACGGTCGGTCCTTCGCTGATTTTAACCAACCAGCGTCCTGTTCCATGCCCTTTAGGGCCTAAAGAATTTCACCAAAATGGAAAATAAATATACACGGAGACAAATTAAAAGTAATAAAATTAAGTCTTAAGCGTAGTAAATATTCGTAAATCCCTTTAAATCCCAGCGATTACTATAATTACCACCACGCTTAATATCAGAAACAAATTCCCATAACATTTTTTTTTTTAAATTAGAATCGCATAATATAATTCTCGACATTTAAACGCATTACCTCACAAACGGCATAAATTGGTGAAAATTTCCTGAACGTAAATTGGGTGTGACTGACCCGTGGATCCTTACGTAAAACAAAAATATAAATACACCCAGTCCGCCTATGTAAATGATTTTCAGTAAAAAATATTTTCTATCCCAGCTGGTACTACACGCACAGCCAGGTATAACACCGAAAACTCCACACTTTGTAATGCTATTTAATTATTCACTATCCTACAATAAACAGCCACTCACATGTACTGCGGTAGCAGACTGTGGTTTTTACTCAAAGCACCGTGTGTTCTCTGTGAGGTGCGAACTGAATGTCAAGTAGTCTTCATAGCCCAAATTTCACTCGCAACTCCTCCGTTGTAACAAATCCCTGATAACAGACCGGTAGCAACAATACCAAAAAAAACACATTGTTTAGTTCAAACTAGCAAGTCTACTTGGCTGAGATATGAGCGAACATTACTCTGTACTTTAGGTATTCGACTGAACGCAGAAATAAGATTAGTTGTAATGGGGCGCGGTGTTGCCGTGTCGCATGCACACAATGATCAACCTCAAAAATGGGAACGCTTGGCAAATTCTTTGAGGTTACTTCAAGAGTCCGAATCGCATACACACGCAGGATTTTACTGAATAACTCCTAAACTTTATAAGAGATAGAGAAAGGTACAGAGGCTTCTAGGGTTGATAATATGCTTCGGGTTCGCTTCA
>Ga0123352_10015700_pt1 | contig 12059 bp, 6 predicted proteins | sample TergutLab28metaG_FD_89700 | JGI IMG/M metagenome (GOLD analysis project Ga0123352, IMG submission 89700) | Labiotermes labralis P1 segment gut microbial communities from Petit-Saut dam, French Guiana - Lab288 P1 | ecosystem: Host-associated > Arthropoda: Insects > Digestive system > Gut ... | reverse complement strand
TTATTTGTAGTTTAAAAAGTTTCTTACAATTGAACATGTGCCAAGAATTACAGATTTTTGCAGTTGTATGTATGTATTCGGGTGCAGGTTGTCTTGCTAGACTTTGTGATAGTGACTTTAGAATTACTCCCGTAGATTATATTACTATCGGGATTACTTGTGCTGCCTTTTACTTCCACATAGTACATATTTCATTCGCCAGTTCTTGGTACTTGTTTTGTTTGTCGGTTATTGTTTTATTATTATTGTATTATTATTGTTATTATTATTATTATTATTACAATTATTAGGACATTACCTATTATAACCCCCATCACTCCGGTGTGGCTACAAAAGGATTGTGGCTTTTCCTGTGATTTAAATAGTTTGGGTTATGTTTCTATAGTAGTTTGGAGTATTATACTAGCCTATACACAAGCAGCCCAAAACATCCAAGTCACAGTGAAAGACAAGGTGTGGTGGGGTTAAAGGAATAACATGAGAAATCCTATTACCACCCTGTGTCTTATTTTATGTATTTCTGTTGCATCTGTGTATTCTGTGCTGGTTTTATAATTGGCCTTTGTGGTGTAAAGATAGCATGTAAATAAACACGTATTGCTCTTCTTATTATTGTTTATTACTGCTGAATTTACAACTGAAGGACAATAAACATGGCAATATGCAGACTTTGCAGTGACCTTCTCAGACAATCACGTTCCGACCTTGCACTGCCCTGCGTGTAATACATGGCAATGTAAGTCAGATAAATGTTGAATTGTCGCCTTCTGTTGTGCGTTGCAGTAAAGCAGTTGGTTCCCACACAACACTGGGTGCGGTAAATGGAGACAACAGAAAAAATGTCTACTCGGGATAGGTAGAAAGTGGCACGAATACGTGTGGTCAACTCGCTTTCCAGAACAATGTGCAGAACCCCCCCCCCCCCCTCGCCGACCGGGCCGGTCATCGCTTCCTTTCAACGGAACAAGGACGCACGCAACTGATGCCAGATAAACCCCGACGATCTGCTAGTAGAGCTGCATTAGCTACGGGAAGCACCATTCGGGTGGCATGCCTCAAAATTTCAAGGGCGATTGCAATCCGAATCATATTAAAAAGTATGGGTTTCACATTAAAACAAAAAAACACCGTGTGGACAGAATATTTCTGAATAAGTCAATTCGGCTAACGACGTTCGGGAAAATTATTGTTGTTTGTTCCGAGAACCAATTCAAACTCAAAAATAATTTCTCTGCGCGAAATATCGAATTCTTAACGTTACACTGTGGTATATGTTATTACCATCCGAGGCAAGAAAGTCCGAAGAGGGGCAGATTAAACACTTTAATGAAAAATTTGATATTATGCGCTCGACAGATTTTAAATTATTGAGACAAATATAATGAAATTTAATAAACAATTTTGATATTTTTAAAGTTCGTAATTTCTGTCAGATGCGGCCACTGTCATTGCTCGCCCCGGGGTCAAAAGAAACCTAGCTACGCCACTGATTATGACTGACCATTAAACGGGCTAATTGGCGATTCACCAATACAATCTCTTTCTCGTGTTCTAACCTGTATTTTACACACAAAATGGACAAAATGAGCAGTTTACTGAATTCAAATGATACGTTATACCCAAAGTTGCACTACACATCCCCTGCATGTCATAAGTCAGTGTATATAGGCCAATCGCCTTAAAATTCTACGCTATACAGAGGCACAACAGAGCATACCTCCGTCCTCATGTTATGTAAAGGTCTGACGACGGCACACAACTTGTGCCGGAACGTGTAACGAAGTACACGAATCACAGACTTGCTGACGGACAGCGAGGACATTACTAAGGCAACTGGCGAAGTTAGTCGCACTGCACTTACCATGGTGCATCGAGCAGTAAATTGCTGTCCCTTGCGTTTCCTTAAATATATTCCATACCGGAATCAAAATGTATTTAGAATGACATTTTAGTGCGATTAGAATACGAACACAGAGTGGCAGTAATGCAGGACCCGCCTGTTGCCTATACATATACAGACACATACAGACGTGGTAAATAATAAGCCATTGTTACAGATACAACTAAGATGCACAGTAAAACTACATTATACAATCCAACACGCAATATTTTGTACGCCAGCACCTTATAACACAATCCCAAAGAAGGGAAAACGTGTAAAAGCAATTCCAGGACAGGCCTGGACAGCCCTTGAGGGTTCCAAGAGTTTGAGGCCCCAGATTTCATGACAATCGGCACATGAAGGTGGTAACATTGTCAGCCCTACGCACCTGCCACCTTTACCGTCCAGGAATTATTGCCGGTACTCATTTCTGTCAGAGGATGAGTCAATTCCAGGGCCATAGTGCGGTCAGAAGGATTATTTCAACGGAAAAGTCCAATGACACTATCGGGAATCGAACCCGCGACCTTCCGGCTTGTAGCGCAATGCCTCAGCCAACTGTGCCACCTCGTTGAGTTCCAAATAAATTTACCTTCAAAAACAAGACCTGCTCTTAAATATTGGTCTCCGGCCCGTACAGTGTTCGGGAATTTTCAAACGGCCCTTGTGCAAGAATATGTTGCTCTACACTGCCCTAGGTGATGAGTGGTTAGCTGCAGTTCAGATCGCTTTACCCGCGGCAGAAGAGTCCCCGGGATTCAATGGACAATGGGCCGGAAGGACTCCAGAACCCTGTCTAGATAAAGTGGCGAAAGGGTTATCAGATCACGGAGGATACGACGCGTATAGCACAGACGGGAAAAATGAGAAACGCATATAAAATTGTAGTCAAAAATCCTGAAGCAATGCCACAACGTGGCAGATGCAGACGTATATAGGAAGGCTGAACTTACATGGCGTCTTAAATTTGAGTGGCAGCGTGTGAAAAGGGCTCAGGAGCATCATGCCCAGTACTGGATGTTGCGTTACCTTAAAGAATGGGTAATTTCTAGACAACCAAGGGGCCAGCTTTGTGCACTACATGCTACCCCACAGCACATGCTGTTACTCTTTCTTTTTTTCTCGCCTACTACTTCTCTGTTCACACTCTATTAAAATATTCTTAACATATTTTCTTGTCGACGGCCCGTTTTAATTCTTTATTCTTTGGCATTTGTGACAGCAATCTTCCTTCTAGGAGACACACACACACACACACACACACTGTACGCAGCAGCCTTATAAAAATACACAACAAAGAACACTCAAGCACACCATTTTCCGTTACTCTTGTCTTCTTTCCAGTCATGTTTCGTTGTTCAACAAGTCTACCTTCTTTAACAAGTCAGTTCACATCACAAGCGCAGTCAGGAATTTTTATAATGGGGCCGCCACGACAAAGTTCCGTTTAAACCGATTAAGAACGATTTTACGGATTTTGTTGGGGCATTCGTCGAGTATTTTTATAGTCATGAGCTAATATATTTTTAAACGACTTCAATTTATCGCATCAAGAATTAGCATATTTCCTTCTATTTTAAACTTCCATTTTCCTAAAAATTCTGTAAGGTGGCGGCAGACGTCTGGCTTGCCCCCTCCCAAACCTAACCCCGGCAGACAATGCACGTACTTCACACTAGTTTCCAGTTTACATTCTCGGACCTACAAACGATCCCCTACACAGACAAGCATGTTTTACCTACAGATACAAGTCTTCTTAAATACGATACCGTGCCGATCGGTAAATGGATACCCACGTCACGAAGAAACGTTGTACCTTCAATTTTAAGATCGAACAGTGCAACTCTTTACCCGTCTTTGTGGCTTTAACATCCCAGAAGATATTAATCTTCGGCAACACAGCTGTGAGAATCTAAACTTTCGCATGTTACATCTAGATTCCGTTCTATACTTCAATGTGACAAGTAATACTAGTAAATTTATATCTAACACAACTTCAGTATCGTTGAAACACAATCACTGTACTTATCACTCCAGGGAAGCAAAATTATGAGTCATATTCATATCGCGGTCTGCTGGGTACTAACATCTTGTAACCGGGAGCAGAATATCAATGATTCTTCACTTCTACCCTTAAGATGGACTTAGTATCTCCCCTGGGACGTCGGCACCAAAGACTAAACGGTGGCATAATCCACAAGACGGCATTATGCATCCTCACAGTCGTCAGAACCTCAAAACCTATACATGAGACAAAGACCAACGTTTCGACACTCACTTTTTACTTGTTCCTACTACAGTCTGTTACATAAAGCGACCGACTAGTACTGTTACATCACGAATCACGGTGAGCACGCTGACTTCTTGAGGCAACTCTCTCGAAAGTTGTTGTTTATTCGGTTCTTTTAGGATGAGTCGAATGAGATATGGAAGAATAATTACGAATGATAAGCCGGGTGCAAATGTTCGTGCCTTACTTTAATTGTAAATCGCCCACAAAACACCCGAAGCCTCTACCAGACCAAAATGTGGGGCTCTCGGTGAAGCCCCACCTAGCCACACGTCAATTATGTAACAAACACATTTTCCCACGCAGGGGAAGTGACGAAGCGTATATCTCAAACCCCCATTTCAATCCACAACCCTTAACTGCGTAAAACTTTACCTCCACGCCATTTATACACCTTCATGCGTAATACTCAAGACACAAGAACACTGACCGTACCGATACCAAGTTTCACAGCAGAGTGGTTAAGTCCCTACTTCAAATCCCGCCTCACACACTGAAGATTTCCAAGACATTTTTCAGGCAACGTGGAAAATGGGAGCCGAGACAACGTAGTGGGTACAGTGACCAAATTACGGGTTGGATTAGCGCGTAATCGTGGTTCAACTCTCGGCAGGGGCAACAGATTTTCATCTCCAACGAAACGTCCGAACCAGCTGTACGGCCCATCCAGTTTCAATTCCTACTCAATGGGAACCGGGGACTCTTTCGCCCAAAGCAACGCACTCATCTCCATCTTTTTTCAATAATTAGTGGAGCTATGTCTCTTCTTCCATAGGACTTCATACCGTACACAGGGAATACTTCAAATTTTACCTTAAAAAGGATGGGACTGTATGAAAGTGTAAGTGCAGACCATTCATACGTACGTCTTATCCAAGCCATCAAACACAACTCCTACCATTCGAAGCTATGCAACTTAGACACTTGAAAAAGCCATTCAACAGATCAAGGTTCCTCACCCACACCAGCAGAATTGCTCGACTGACAGCGCAAGAAAGATCAGAATCAGCTGCACAGTGCTTACTACAGCACCCTAATAGACAAATTATGACAAAAATGGGGAATAATTGGTCTCAGTTGAAGACCTGTGAAACAAAACGCATTGTTCAGTACAGTTACTGCCACGCAGCGTGTCACGGCAGATTACTGCGGCACGGCGCGCTGTGAAGTGTGCCGAACAATTTGGACGCAAAAGTTCTTTGTTTCTGCTATTGCCTCCCATTACCCCGTCTTGTCAGAAACGCAACGCAAAGAAACGAGCCTTTATAGCATGTGTACGCAGCACACCGAAAGGGCCATAAAGCGAGGAGGTGTTCAATATACTGTAAAGCTGTTATTTTAAAAGAGTCCGCGTGTTCCCTAACAATTATTCCACTTAGTGCAACTAAGTTTCCGAAAGGAAACAGTGGGTGAGTTAGCGAGGGAGGGAGGGAAGGAGAAAGGAGAAAAAAGAACTAAATGTAATGACAAAAACTAAGATAAACTTCAGTCGAGACAGCCGGTAACTTAGTCGATATTCGAAAGAGTCTAAACGCAGAGCGCAGGCATTAGAGCCGCCCGGTATGTAAATTTCTAACACGCAACTTGATTTCACAAGTTGTATTTATGTTAGTGCACGCTGAAAATTAGCCTCCTTTATAACCTTCAAGGAACACAGCTAATGAACTGAGAACAAAAGCTCCAACAACATTCAGAACAGTACTGCCTTCCTACACGCCTTCGCCTGAAGGCAAATCCAAGGCCTTGAGCAACATTCTATTGCACAAGGTACACCCGAAAACTCCAAACTCTGCGAAGGCTGCACACCGACAGTTAACACTAAAAGTCGTACTTTTTTAAGTAAAATTTACTTTATGTTAAAAGAATGTGGGACTAAAATAACATTACTGACTCCCCCCCCCAGTGGCGCTGCGGCCCAACGCGGGCCAGGGCCTCCTCATTCACGAGGTTTCTAGATCACATACAACGACTCATCACAGTCGGTAGCACTCCTCTGGACGAGCGATCAGCTCGTCGCAGAGACCTCTACCTGACAACACACAACACTCACAACAGACAGACATCCATGCCCCCGGCGGGATTCGAACCCATGATCTCGGTATACGAGCGGCCGCAGACCTACGCCTTAGATCGCGCGGCTGCTGGGACCGGCACATTACTGACATTACTGCAATTAAAATCAATGCAGCAATTTAATTCCGGAATCAATCAACCGAGTCCCAAGGAAAGAAGGATAAACTCTATTATTATTTAATATTTAAGACCTAAAATTACTTTTGAAGACTGAAAAAAAACCTCAAATGATAACATTCCCACAGTGCCTTCGTCACTGATAATTTATTTAAGAAATACACATTCAGATGATACAAAATTATGACAAGATTACAACATACTTAAAACTGAAAGAGTAACGAGGATGCTGGAGCTTAACACGCCGTATTTTTCTCACTCCTCCCAATGCCATAAGTCAGACAGTTTCCAACACAGTTATATTCCCATGCAAAACACACGACGCCCAGTTGCAATTTAAAAGTATGTTTTTCTTTAAACCCAAGACATCTCGTTGTGTGTTATTGTATCACAAATTGGTATGTACCACCCGTCGACACAAATGTTTATTAACTGTTGGTAGTTATTATAAATTCAATGGAGACAGGTTTCGAATCATATTTAGGTCATCTTCAGGCCAGTATTCACGTAAGATTAAAATTTCACGAGAAATTATATTCCATATTAAGCATGCAATGGAAAAGTTTGTGAATACTGGCCTGAAGATGACCTTAATATGGGTCGAAACATATCGCAGTTGCGTTTATAATAACTAACAACAATATTAATAAGCAGCTGTGTCGACAGGAGTTACACAGCCAGTTGTAATAATCAAATATCGTTTGCAAAATTTAACTCTACGTGCGAAGTTCACCACATCACTTAAAAAAGTGCCCTTCATTCTGATAAGTGTTTTAAAACTCACGTGGACCGCAGACTACGCGTGCTCTAGATTGTCAACGAGCGAGGCTCAATACGCTGTTATTCGCTTTTCGTTGTGTTCGTTTTGCAATATTTCGAAGTCTCTATTTTACCATGATACTTAAGGTTGTTCTAATTACATCTGCCCTCAGTGGATTCGTCAAACCTCTTCCGACTTCGCATCAGTCTTTTAAATTAAATTTTTTGTTCTTCAGATTTGTATTTAAATTTTCTGCAAACCTTCATGGGTTGTGATCAAAGTCTACTGCGACCCCACAGTATAGGAGGTTCGGTCCCTCCTAATTAAGCAATCAACTATGTAATTACTTATCCTGTATTTGTGTTTAGTGAGGTGCCTGGAAAGACACGATTCAGATACACAGGAATGTGTACCCTTTAAAATTTGTCTCTTCCCTGCAGGTAATCCGATTAGATTCGTGCACCCACCTCTCGCCCCTCCCAAGCATTCTGCACACACCGCCGGCACAAGCCTCCTTCACTTAAAGGCCTTAATAATATTCGGTACAGTATTTGACATATTTATTTACTGCAATTGGGTTGACACCCGGTGGCAGTAGTACAGTACACATTTACACACAAACAATACATAGAAAAACACAAGGGCAAATCACAAGGCTCTCCATACATTCACTTTTCTTCAGCCCCCTGCTATTTTCCCTTTCTTAATACCAAACAATGCCATCAAGGCCAGGTTTTGAAATCTAGTAAGGGTTCTCCTTAAAAAGAGTACCAACCCCATCCTCAGGCTAGGTCTTCTACCATGAAGAAGAAAGCAGGTTCCTCCGAAACGGTGATAAGCCTACCAGACTACACGGTGTCATAGCCCAGAAGACAGTATTATAGCATTCTTCACAGTCAAACCCGTAGACACGTCGTCTCTCAGTTTCTGATACGGTGAATATTTAACGAAATACAAGACATTTATGCATCTCTCATATTCGATTACCCTTGCAACAGCAAATTTATAGACTACATTAAATATGTATATGGAATAAACCGTTCCACATGTTACAGAAGTGAAATGAAGAATACCTTGGCCATGAGCATCACACAAAACACATTCAGCACATACGACGGTAGCATTGGGACATGCCTAATCTGGAGAAACTTTCAGCATTGCCGCCCGCATTACACGAACTGAATATTTATAACTTCCATTTATATTCAAAGAGCATCTATCTAAGTGCATAAATACACCCACAATGGGAAATGAAATACCACCGGCCAAGTAAAAGTGCTGATCTATGCTCTGAATTACAACATGTGTTGTGGCAGTCACTAAGCTACAAGGCTAAACTTAATCAAATGCATGTTAGTTCCAATAACAAAAAATCTAGGACTAAATGAATGTACGTACTAGTAGTAGTCCACAGAAACACAGCAGAAGTCTTTATAGATATGGAATATTGTCCCACACGTCACAGAACTTCACAGAACTCTTAATGCCAAAATTTTTCAGGCCAGTTTAATAACACGAGACAAAAGAGAACGACAAAATCAACAATTACACGACATTACATTTAATTTTTTACACCATTTCCATTAACCATTTAAATTCAAGTTGTAACTATATGCACCACAGACTGTCAACATTAAGGAACTTCGCATTTTGCCTCAACGTGCATCTCTGTGCTCTGTAAGAATCTCGCAATAAATACCAAATATCTCCCTAAACCGGCAGACTTCCTACTTCAGGTAGTGTTTTGCAGCTCCCGCGAAGTGCAGATACTTTTTCTTTAACAAAGCTTTACAACTGAACAGGTTACAGAGCGCTGAGCGCTGAATTAGAAAATGGTCCGTCAATTATTTCAGGAAGGCTTGAATGGAAGTCGATATTGTATGTTTTACTGCGCCCTCTCACCAACGCAAGTAACTGAAGAAAAGAGCAAAACGACTTGGGGCAATCTGTTTCGGGGCCAGAGATTAAAACCGAGGACCTTCCGAATAAGAAGCAAATACACAACGACTTGAAGGATGTTTTCCGCTTCTAACGGCTAAAGTAGGAGTATCACATGACGGACCAGTTGACCGTTCGGTTATCCAATAACGTATAAACTCTACGTACTGGACGAGATGGAAATATGATCAATTGTGGATAAAGAAAGATTTCGAGATACGCGGGGGTGGCCATTCGCCTGATAGAGTGAGGAACACAGCCATCTCTGAAGGTACAGCCAGTAACCCGGCCGATATCTGTACCGGGAACCTGAGGAACCCCAGTCAAGAACACTACCGCCTACTCCGTCGAACACAACATAAGTTCGTAAGTTTATTTGCTAGATGTTTGGCCCTTTCTCGGGCCATCATCAGGCTCGTAAATACAAACATCCTCTAAACGAAGATACCGATTTTTGTATTGACATATCTGGTGATAGCCTGAGCAAGGGCCGAAACATTTAGGTAATAAACCTATGTTATGTTCGACGAAGTGTGGTTCATTTAGTAAATAACACAAAGGCATGGCCTCCATAAAATCTGATTAATGAAATACGAACTGCATTTCGGCATTTTACAGCTATGGAGTATACGGTAAGCTGAGTCGCGCATAGTACAGACCAAGCGAAGCCAAGCCAAGACAAGCCGGCGTGAGAGAAAACGTGAAATACAGACACTGACAAAGAGTGGGGACGCATAAGACTAATGTAGTCACCTCGATTTTACAGTCAGTGAACAAACTCTGTGCTGTCAGTCTGACAGGAGCGCGCAGCGGCTGCGCAGTCGTGGTACAGTTTCCGTGCCTTCGTGGTACGTATATATTATAAATGTCAGATACAAGACATGCACACTGTGCCCACGTGAGTTATCTGTGTGTGTGCTGAGAGCTTCGGATATGTCAGTGGATATGCAGACATCGTCGGGGCTACAGTGAACATTCCCAGAACCTGCTACAATTTCATCAGGTAAGATGTCTTTCGATGCAATTGTTAATCCAACAATGTAACAGCAAAAGTTCAGCATCACTAATATGCAAGACCGCCCTCGTGCATGATCCTAAACCATTTACGTTCCTCACCCACCCTCACAATACATACCTCTAATATTCATCTCAATGTTATCCTGCTTTATTTCACAAACAATCGGACTAATCCAGTGGACTTCGTAAAATTTTCGTTAACACGAGTTACGGTGAGGGACTGTAACCCTACGACTAACCCTATAACTGGAGATGCGCCCTCTGTCGGCAGTCTGCGACAGCTTTTTCAGTTAGTTCGCAGTTACCCTGATATCTATTAGGCCATCTCCATTCGCAACCCATGCATGTGCATGTGGCAAGGCGCTCACATAACATGGTTAATTCGTACTCTTCAAATAATAGCCTTCTGTTAGATTAGCACAATTCAATCCAACAAATGCACACAATATTGTGCGCATTTGTTGGATTGAACTGTAATAAATGAATTATAATGCACGGAATGGAGGGTGTGAAATTCGTTAATGCCCAACAGGCAAAACAAATTTACCACTTCAAGAATATCAAAGAGAAGTTGTATAAAACAAATGCACCAGTCTGGTAAAACAATGTATATAGACAACTGAAAATGACTCCAACCTATATCTCGATACAGGTTAATACTGTGTGAGTCTGTTGGCTTGAACCGTAATAATTGAATGATATATAATGCAAGGAAAGGAGAATGTGAAGGACTTCTAGAATCTAAATGGAAACCTCAAACGAAGAGACCATTTGGGGCACGTTGACTTAAACCGGGGAATAAGACGGCAATATTCGTGAGAGACGTGCAGCAGAACAGAGTGACTGCCAACCGCTCCTTAACATGACAGGTGAATATACGACCACGCTGAGCCTCTTCCTTGATTAGCCTACTTTCAAACATCAGTAGCGTAAAACATTTCAATAACGTCATTACAACGAAACAGTTATGTAACAAACTCACGAAAACCGTTTAAACCAAGGAACTGTGCCAGATTACATAAAATACGTGTAAAAGTAATTTTAGTAGTTCTTTTCCCCCACTTTATATATGTTTTGACGTATTCTAACATGAAATCTCTTGCTCAATGCAACATGTAGTTACAGAGCTACTTACATTAACGACCAGCCGGCAGATACTTTTAAAGCTTCTTAATTAGCCGCGATTTCGAAAGTGCCATGAAAAAAAGTTCTAATACATTCCTTGGAGGAATGATTTAATTGGAGCCGACCTACAAGTGTGCAGGCACGGGCCATCCCCGTTCTTATGCTTGCTGTGTCAACTCACGTGCTTCAAAAGGTACACCGCTGTGACATCTCAAAACTTTTCCTGCTGATTATCAGTCCGTGCTGGATGTGTCAACTTAATGCCCGAACAAGTAAAACCTTTCAGTATGAAAGTCTTTCTCACGCGCCGAACGTCGCAGTTGGGTGACAACACATCCTGCTTCATGTCCCGGAGGTTCCGTGTTCGAATATCGATCAGGAAACCGACTATATTAACTCTGGTTTCCATGGCTTATATAACCTCTACGGCGGGAGTACCTCAATACAGGCCCCGCCTGTAATAACCCGTACCCTTCTCAATTCAACAGGCGGGTAGCTACGGTGGAGTGCTCAACATACATACAGATACATATATACGCGCACACACACACACACACATACATACCCACGGACACATACATAATACATACGTACATACACACACATATACACACATACATACTACACACACACACACACACAAACACACACTTAAAAAAAGGTAAAGGTAAATGGATCATTACAGGCCCGGTGTGGCCCAGAGGGTGGGTAGAGGTATAGCTCTATTCTTCCATGACCGCGGCACTAGAAGGGAGTGAGTGGTCAGCAGCACGCCCCGGCCGCACATTACCCCCGGAAAAGACCCGGGACTCATTCTACAGGAGGCTGGGTGGGCCCCAGGGTCGGTCTGGACGGGG
>Ga0123352_10015698_pt1 | contig 12059 bp, 7 predicted proteins | sample TergutLab28metaG_FD_89700 | JGI IMG/M metagenome (GOLD analysis project Ga0123352, IMG submission 89700) | Labiotermes labralis P1 segment gut microbial communities from Petit-Saut dam, French Guiana - Lab288 P1 | ecosystem: Host-associated > Arthropoda: Insects > Digestive system > Gut ... | reverse complement strand
GGTGAGGGGGGGGGGGGGAGGTGGGTGGGTGGGTTGGGGGGTTGGGTGGGTGGGGGGTGTGGGGGGGGGTGGTGTGGGGGGGGGGGTTGGGGTGGGGGGGGGGGGGGGGGGGGGGGGGGGGGGGGGGGGTCAGCTGCGTAATTTGTTACGATCAAGAGACGGACTTGATCAAGGTGAAATGTTATCTAAACACGTGACACTGATTGATTTGTGTGGTGCTGTGTCTGCACGCACACGCACACACATACACACACGCGCGCGCGCGCGCGCGCACACACTGCTTTGAGACAACCTGTGATGGGATGAAACTGAACTTCGACGCACGCCACAGCATCGTGAAAGTTTTACGTTTGGAGTTCTCATGGGTTTGAAGTAGCGGCCAAAACTGGCGGTCTGTCGCATGAGGTTATATGTAGCTGTCACCTGTTAGCCAGTTACGTGTACCTCACTAATTAGTTTTCCTGTGACATGCCGTTAAGCTGTTGTTATACTCGTATTCAATATGGTACAGACTGTAGCCTATTATGTCCAGTGCGGTTGTCTACCGGGACCACTGAGTGACACCAGTAATTGTTGGCAGTTCGGCTGTGGTATTCGTTCCCGTGGCATACTTGATTCATTGTTACATTTGTATGTAGACTATGCTTGAATTGTGGTTTTGGTATATGAAAATAGAAACCGCGGTGGTTGTGCGACTAAATTTTTAGTGTCTAATTAAATCCGGTTCATTTAAAGATGTCGACATAGGCTGACCTCTGTCAGATTTCGGTACTTGGCATATGACTGCGCAATAATGTCAGACATGTCAATAAATGCAGAGGCACGTTTGTCCTTTTGATTAATTAAACAGTACGTCATACTTATGAGCGGGAGGTAAGACTCCACATATCCTTTACATTATCGTTAGACGAAGGCGAATGATCAGTTTAACTTCACAGAGCTGTCGCTTTAGCCCCGTATGAGTGTCTTTTGTTATCCATTGGAGAGAAGGTCGCGGGGCTCCACATCTAGTCAGGAGGGGTGAAAAGGGGAAAAATTTTTGTCGTTGAGCTTGCTTGCTTACACTCTGATTGAGTTATGATGACTCCCTGGCTAAAACTACACTTAGAGTTCAATGTGATGCAAGCCGGGTGCACACACACAAAAAAAAGAGATTTGTTCTGAAACGTTTCCTTGCTAAGCAGACCACACCGTCCTCGCTCTAATTCTCAAAGGTTTCCGGTAAAAGTTCATAGTTTCAGCCCCCTCGAAATTCCCACTCTGCTAGAAATGCATGCAGGACCAACTGGAAACATATTTAACCTCCCCACCCCAACGCACCTAGCAGCCCTTACTCGTCAGCTTGGAGTGAACATTGTCTGCAGCATTTTGCCCTTAATACACCTACAAAATGCACATATACATTACAATACAGGTATTAATTATCACTCTTCTCCCACATGTTTCGGCGCGTATTGCGCCATTTTCAGGAAGAACTTTCTTGTGCGCTCAAAACTATTGTTAGATTAAACAGGTTTGCAACTTTTATACAGTTACTTGAAAATCGTGTTTTTTTTCAACGTGGAACTTAAGATGTTAAGTTGTAGCTGAAAAGGTGATGTTTAATACATGTATTTTATTGCATGTATGCATTTTGTTGCTGTAATACAGACCTAATTTGTGAAAAAAAATACACGGAATGGAAGCTTCCAGATAATGTCTGCAGTAGTTCTTCAAAGTGCTCGAAATGAACTTCTGACTGTAATCGTTTTTGGGATGTTACTGCAGCGAGATTTTCTCTCTCCTTCTCTTAATAGGTGCAATATTATTTCCTTTGTTATGCTAATTTCGTTATTCAAAGTAGAAACTACAGGCTTACGAAATTCTGATTTTAAGGACCCACCTTCACATTCAGTTAATTCCACTAGGGTAGGTGAAGATTAGTAAAGATTTCTCTTGACGTTTTTAGCTGAGAGTGTGGTCTAAATGTGTTGATTCTGTGGTATGTTTCATAGTGTACAGAGTTTTCGGCTACATGAATATTTTGTTGCTTAGCACAGTAGTTTTTTCATCCATCCAGAAGAATAAGGCATGTGAAACCAGAAGAAGTCTTCGGCTTATACCCTTCGGCAGGCGTAGGCGAGGATTCTTCCTTATCTTAAAGCATATCTCTGTTCAGTGTGTTCGTGAGAAAAGTAAAGCTACGCCATAGAATATTTGATGTTACCTGGACAAATGCTACGTCAACTTAAGGGCTGGATAGGAATAAATACTGCGCTGTTTACCGTCATGGGAGTTATTTCATTCTGCAGGAAAATAACTTTCAGTGTGCCTTATTGCAGTGGTTCTTAAACTTACATGATTTACATATCTGTAAATAGCCCATGTGTACATACAGTTTCCGAATTTGTATAACACTAAATTTTCAGAAACCTTTGTGGTCATTCGTATTAAGCATTTACAAATAAAAGTTATGTAGCAGAACACATGAAGCATTTTTTCATAATTTTGTCGTTGTTGGTGGAAGCGAGATAGTCTAGTATTTATTTGTTGAGGGAATTGAGATATTCGGAGCTGTTCTTAATAACGTGCTGTTCTTTCTCCGTTAGGTAGGTAAATCTATTTGGCATGCCTGTAGAAGACCCTAGTAGTATTCATTCGAGAAACTCCTCATGAATTCTTAGAACTTATCTTCAAAGACATTCGGTGGGGTAATCCGTTGCTTCATTTATTCACACTTGTTCAAAGACGTTGACTGTTGTCATCTCAGAGATGTGTTTAAATTTATAGCCCCTATTGTATCTTATATATTTGTAGTACCAGAATTGTAGTAGAGTTGGTAGATCGGTGTTAAAGAATGTTAGGATTTGTAGAGATCTTAGCCACTCCTGAATGTTTGTTACTAGGATTTGCAACGCGAATCTTCCCGCATTCGCCTTGTTCATACTTTATACTTTAATGAAGACCTGATTGAGTAAATATGGATTATTTTTCGAAGGCCTGTTGCTGTAAAGCCATCGCTGTCTTAACGCCGTACAGGGCTGCTTCAGACGTGTATCCTACATAGCCCTCGTGACGACGATACTGATGCCATGGAGCTAATATTCTTTCGCTTTCAACGTGCATGGATATGTGATTTATTGTTCTTACAGATTTTCTTAAAAATCGATTAGTTAATGTCTTCAATACTGACGTCCGGATTTGAATGAATGTCTCATTGTCAGGTGATCAAATCAAGAAGAATAAGATGGGCGGGGGATGAGAGCGATACATACAAGGTTGTGGTGGGGAAACCTAAGAGAGGGAGACTACTTGGAAGACCTAGGCATGGAGGGGAGGAAAATAATAAATTGGATTTTCAAGAAGTGGGATGGGGGCCATGGACTGGGTTGATCTGGCTGAGGATAGGTACAGACGGCGGGCTCTTACGAATGCACTTCCAGGGTTCCATAAAGTGCGGAAAGTTTATTTTCTAGCTGAGGACATGTTAGCTCTTCAGGAGGGATTCTGCTCAGTGGAGTCAGTCGGTCGGGTTTGCAAGAAGTAACAGGCAACACGCCACTTTGTGGTAAGTTTCCGAAGTAGACAATGCTTTCTTCCGTACACCAATCACGATTGAACTTTTAATTTAAAACTGTAAAATCATCCTCATGTGTTATCGGTACGTACTCTATGACAGACTCATTGTGAAATTACTGTTACCTCTTTCGACTGGTTTATCTCTACCTTACGTTTTTTCATTACTTCGTTTAAAGAGCAAGGCCACGTCAAGTTGGCGTAAAATGTAAACAGAATTTCTTACCTGTTGCAGCGTCCAGTTCTCGCGTCCGCCTTATTAAATCCATTATCTCCGATTACCATGTGATTTCAGAGGAGGCCTGCAGCTGCACGATGGCGGATGCTTACATAGGTTGTATAAGAACCACAAAGGGGAGTCGTTGTTGTAGCTTGCAAAATGGCTCAGCCTGCAAGGAATGCGTTGTGCCTTGCGTTTTGAAACAAATCGTGTCAGCGAGTCGTTATTTGTGCCGTTGGTTTCAGGGTCAAGAGTATTTGTTTTGAAGGCTGTTTCATGCGTGTACAGAAGCTATGTGATATACACGTATTCCTCATTAATTTTAGCTGTTGCATTTGTTAATATTATTTCACTAGTGAAATGCCCTTTGGAAATTTAATAGGCATATTTGACGGTTTACATTGCAAGTTATGGTTTCTACAGATAACCGTACGACTTGTCCACTGGTATATATTAATTGCCCTTGAGGGACACATGAATCGCGATTTCAAAGCTATACACTGTGTAACTTTCATAAACAAAGCCGAGACTGCAATACCGAAGTGAAATCTGATAGTCTTCAAAGCTTGTGGCGTATGACTGGGATAGTAGAGATGGCGTGTGAGTAAAGAAATTTGGTATAGAAACTTCTTGTGTAACTTTGACGTGAAAATCGAGAAGACAAGGAAGTGATATTAAAATGTATGGTAGGATGATTAGTTTTGAAGATCCGCAGGCGTATGAAACTGTCTTTGGAGCAGATTATTACACATTGTCCTGGAAGATATTGTTCAGATTGTAGAAAATATATGATTACAGGAATTATCGAACGCTTGGGAGTAGTTGAACCGGTCAGTGAACTGGACATGGCGGCTGTTTGATATTTTATATTGTGTAGGCCTTGTAGTGTAAATGTGGTACCGGAAGGAGAGCAATTGTAGAAGTGGGTGGATTTATTGCTTTGTGGTAGAACCAACTCTAGTGTCCAAATAGTGTCATAGAATTTGTTTTACATTTTAGTGCCTCCCAATTATTAGAGATATTCGATACGTTGTTTCCGTACTGTCATATAATTTACAATTGATACTGCTGTATTTACTGCGAAATATACAGAAATATTTTTGTTATGATTTTTTATTTCATCTGCTCTTCAATATACATATTTCATGTGGTGTTTAGTGGTTCTAGAGTCTTTGCTTTCTTTCTTTTTTTCTTTCTTTCTTATTCTGACCTCTTTCTACCTACTTATTTTAGGTGTAGAGGGTTATTGTTGCACCTGGTCGTACTAAATGACACACACTCGGCAGGATTCCTCTGGACGAAGGGATTGGTCCGTCACAGAGACCTTTACCCCGTAAGAGACCGACGACCATGATCCCGGCGGAACTCGAACCCGCGAGAGTTCGGAGACCTACGCCTTAGAACGCGCGGCCACCGTATAGCGATTCTAGGGTCATAAACACCAGACTATGTACTTAACTTTTAGAATTTGTGTTAGTAAAATTTGGGCTTTGAGTAATTTGAGTGATTTCGGGTGTTTGGGAATGTTGTTCTTAGGAGAATATTCAGATATTAGATAGGGAAAACCAAACGTAGGTGGAGAAAATGAAATTGTAAGAAATTTGTAACTTTCGGTGTTCATCTAATATTTTTAGGGAGATCAAATGGATGGTTGTAGGATGAGCACACGTAGGGGAGGGAGAAAGAACCTGATACGTGTCGAGTTACTGAAATTACAATGCGAATTTTTATTTTATTTTGTGTAAATCAAGTACAAATGTTAGTCTGCACGATGTTCGACACGAATCTATCTTTATCTCAGTATTTAACCTACTTGATGCACAAAATTTTGTTTCACAATAAGTTTTATTTCATGCCTCTACATATTTCGAGCACATGTGCTCGAAACATGTAGAGGCATGAAATAAAATTTATTGTGAAACAAAATTTTGTGCATCAAGTTGGTTAAATACTGAGATAAATATACTGAGATGCACGGTCAACAAAACGTCAAAATTCGAATTTATCTGTATTATCCGAAGCGATTTACCGTTAGAAAAGCTGTAGGTAACATTAAATTGCATTAAATTGTGTTAATTTTGTAGATTCATGTCTCGTGGGATATTGCACCATGACGGCTGGTAAATTGTCACTATCGTTTCAAAGGACCGGCATGCCTTCGTTTGAACGGCAAGCAGCCCTAGGTGTCTGAGATGTGCTTGACTCAGAAGCTGAAGGCATAAGGATCTTCCGAAACGTCGATTACTATTTTACAGTCGACATGGCGTTAATTGCCAAAACACTTGAAATATTTAAGAACGTCCACGTGAATACCTCAAATCTCGCAAGCATTGCTTTATTTGGAGGGTTTCAAGGTGTGAATTTTTCACGAGATGGAGCTAAAATGCGTGCTATAAGGACCAACAAGATGCACTCTGATCGTGCTAGCGGCTAGTCAACGCAGATGCATGATAAATACCATATGCTTCATATACAGTAAACTACCTGCTGATGATGAATAGTTCATCTATTCGAAACATGTAGAGAGGGTGATTATAGAAATAAATTAAGTAGAGCTCATCTTGTTGGTCCTTATTACACAAATATATCATGATGCACGGCCCACAGAATGTATAAAAAAAACAGTGGAGCTCTAACTAGTTGTGGTTACAGATATTGTGAATAATTGTGCAGACTTACAATTTTATCTGCAGCATAAAGCAATGTTGCTCTTCGTTTGTTATTCTTTCCGTTATTGAAGACAATAAGCCCACACAGTGTTAGTATGTAAATGCCAATTGGTTTTGATGATTTCTGCGCTTTATTTATGTTTTAATATTTTGTTGTGTAAAAGATAATAGGAAATAGAAATCAAAGGTAAATAAAGAACGCTGTTTAATGCGGGAGAGTTGAGGCAGTAATTCTACAGGCAAAAAATATTTAAAACAGTAGAATTGATTGTTTAATGATAAGAGAGAATTAATTATTTCTCTGCGTAGAAGATTCGGACATGTAACAAACAAGCAAATAAATAAATATAATATTAACTGCAGAATATGGACATCGGTAATGAACACGTTTGAAACAAGTAGTGTCCGTAAGCTGTCAGACTTTAACCTCAGTTACTGCTTTAGTGAGAGACTGCAGTGTCATGACAGCTTGTAGCAAAATAAGTTTGTTCGAACACTTTCGAAGAGAGCCGTGCCAAATTTACCGTCCTACAGTGCTATACCATTACAGGCCTGGACAGTTCCTTAGGGTTGTAGGAGGGTGAGGTTCCCAGATGTTCTAGACGATCGGCACATGAAGGATGCAAGGTTGTCAGTCCCTCGCACAGGTTGTCTCTACTCTACAGGATATACTCGTATTCCTGGTACCCATTCCTGTTAGAGGCTGAGTTGACCCCAGGCCATAGTTCGGCTGGATGGATTACGTCCAGAAAAAATTCCAATAATTTATTATCCGACACGGTGTGATAATCCGGAATGATGTTATTTGATTGCATAGTACATGTTTAGGCCCATAGTTTTGATTTTATGCTTGGCCTAATATTATTTGACGCTTACGTAAATGTTAACAGTGTTGTTTTTCTTCGTGAAGCTTTTCTCGGGACACACGCTGAAGCCAAATGGGGGGAAGATTACATATTCTTGTATTATTCGGTCACCGGTACGATGCGCCCTTGCCGTGCAATGCTGTAGAGTTCCTAGTACCATTCGAAGCTCTTTTTACGATACGTTTCGGACTTGTATGTTGGATTTATTATGCAGCCAGTAGAAGAATAGTTCTTATCATACCTTTCATATTTTTCATGCATGAATTCATATTGCCACAGGCAAGTAAAGGTTAAGAAATGCTGCACTGAGACGTGATCCCGATGTTACAGGGTTACTATAATGCAATGGCGCTTAGAATATATGCACCTTTGATATACTGGCTCTCGCAGACATTCCTTCGTGGAAAAGATAGCTGCCAATTCGTATGGAAATATGGAAACGGCATCTTTCTCACGATGGTGAATTAAATGAAGTCGTATCAAGTTCTGTGATATGGAACAGCACTGCCGAGTGGGTGGAATGGAATGTGTTCTAAAGACATTTATTGGTTTTGTTATTTTTATTTGCCATTATTATTGTTGTTGTTGTTGTTGTTTTTGTTGTTGTGGATTATATTAAGATCATTCCTACCCGATAAAAAACTGTTTTCTTTCACCTGAAATTGAGAAGCTGGGTATCCAAGAATTCCTCTCGATATCATGTGTGCTAAGGATCATCTAATATTTTGCCACCCCCATGCCATTAACATTCTCTTTCGCTTTTCTTCGCGGAGGTTCTTCAAGGGTGACATACGGCGAACAGATAATTGTACCGCGGTTACTGCGTCCATGCATTGGTATTTTAGAATCGATCTGTCACGGGCAGTATCATCGTCGTCATCATCATCATCATCCTAATCACCACCACCACCACCACCACCCCTTCCAACACCACCACGCAGTCTGTCTTACAAGTCCACAGCGAATTATCCAGGGAGTATATAATTGCTTTTTATTTCAATTTCTACTGTATTCTCGTTTCCTTAACGTCATGCAGTAGTTGTTTACATCTTCGTTCTCGTCTTCCCGTCCCTGTCTTCCCTTCAATAACGTGTTCTAGAAGGCAGTTCCTACGCAAGATGTGATCAATCCAGTTAGCCTTCCTTCTTTTCATTGTAGCAGGATCTTCGTTGCGTAGCAGGATCTTCGTTTCCTCCTTGAAATTTTTTAATACTTTTTCATATCTCACATGATCGGTGCAGATGATCCCCATCCATCTCCAACACCACATTTCGAAACCTTCAGTTATTTCTGATCTACTTTCCGAAGTATCAAATTACTGTATCGTTCACGTCTTCCTCAATTTCGTGTGCGGCCGTTCTTTTAATTCGTTTCGGCCATAATAAATTAAGATTTCTGAATTTTTCGTAACGCGGTCTTTTCGATTTTGACACCGAATAGGTCGATGTTTCGGAGGAACGTACTTCCTTCTTCTTCAGTATTGAAGAATTCAGTCAACGTTGACTGCGAAGTGAATAGGATCAACTGAAAGCCAAAAACAGTAAACATGAAAGAGGACCTGCACGAAGCCCAAGGTTGTCCCCCGTGTTAAATCTGTCTTTTCTTACGAAACGCTTAAATTGCAATGTACAGTGTCCTGTAAATTGTTATAGGTTGTGTGTTTTACGCTGACGGGTATAGTCGTATTGGTTAAAACCCAGACGTGTTTCAGCTAAGGACTGTTTCACTGGTGGGAAGAGATTCGTCTGGTAATTAGTCCTTTGGAGAGAAAACCTTTGGTTGGCCCTATGTCTATGAGTTGAATCCAGAACGCTAACGATTGCAGCGACTTAAGAACTGTTAATTTGAAGGGGAGTAGCTGTGGCTGAAGGCCTCTGAGAGACCAGCATGTCTGCTTCTCACTGTAACCTGGCATCTGCCTCATATTTGAGGAAGATTACAGACAACATCAGTTACAGAAGATGCACGGTGGTAAACAATAATCGCTGTGTTTTCAGCAGGTGGAAGTGAAGTGGCGGACGGTCTCATGCAAATTGTCATAAGGCGATGACAAGTACGTTTGTTGTGAATATATGAAATGTATGTATTTAAAAAAAATACATGTTGACTCACTTCGTAGGGTCATTGTAACTTCAAAGTACGTGCTGGAAATCTCCTAAGGATGTCATATTCCTCGCAACGTGAGCTTTCCTAGAGTGTTTTGTGTGTGTGTAAACATGATCAAAATCGTCTTTTTAACCTAACAGTTTGTAGTTAAAATCCTTTTTCTTTTGTTTCAGGTATGAGCATTTATCTTCTTGTACGATCATGCTGTCAAAACGGAGGGTATGTTGAATATATTAAAACAGCTATTTAACTTTAAGTAAAGGACGTTATGGTAAATACGTTTTGAGTGACGAGTTTGGAAAGTTGAGAAATGAAGATGTATTTGTTGTTCTACGATATTCTTGTATTTCTGGGCATGGGCACCTGACAGATACTGAATAGAGTGAGTTTAGAGGAAATGCTGCTTGGATTCTGAAAAACTGTGTTTTTAAGACGAAGCTACGCTCAGTGCGGATGTAGTAAGAGGTAAATTTGTTTTAACACAGCAAGGAGAGTGTTTCGAGTTTAAGAACTTTTTATTTGGTTTAAGTTTTAGACTGATCATTTTATACTGTGGAATATCTATATACATTACAGTAAAGTAAGAAATAACATTGTTGTATTTAAAATACATTAAATCGAGACATAATATGAGGGCAACAATGTTACGGTGGGGATATTTTTACAGACTTCAGAAGCAAGATGTTGTGGGCGAGTGGTAGTGGTAGCCAGGTTGACGTAATTTGACCTGTGGCTTTGGTGTCATCATCGCCGTGGTTAGCTGGTCAGTGTTGCATCGAGGAACAGCGGATAAGGACTTAATGATGTATTCATCCTTGGAATATTAATTAAGAAGTTGTGAAGTATTGAAATTTCAGCCTTTCCAAACTTTTCTACATATTTTTATAGATAAGGGTTTCTTTTTTATTTTTCTGACTTCAGTGTTTAAAGTTGCGATCCTGTGAAAAGTTTCCAACTGTAGTTTAATTTCAAGGAGATTCTTTTGTTTTATATCAACACGGAAACAAAGGGACTCGAATGACTCGTACAGCAGCCTCAAATGAAGAGAATTTTATGTTAAATTTCCGCAAAATTGTCTCTGGCTTTGTGCAGTAAGCGTTAGCCGTTCATATTATTCTGTACTTTTTTTTTGTGCCTTGCGTGGCTGATACCTCGAACTCACCCGAAGGTGCACTAAAACATATCGTCGAATTTACCTTCTCTGCAGTGTTGCAGTGTTTACTACATCTTTTAAAATAAATAATTTCTGCGTTTTACAATTACAATCGATAACCAACAAGATGAAACTATTTGTTGCTGCAGGCTGGTGTTGCGTATACGCAACACCAGCCTGCAGCAACATCGTTGGACAATACTAGAAGCTGTAGTTACAGTAATATGCTCCTGATGATGGGCAAAAACATCGCCCGAAACATGAAGAGCTGATTAGAAGTAAATAAATCAAAATAGTTGCATCTTGTTGGTTATCAATTTAATTACGCTAATCCTGCGTTTTGTGTTGTTTTACTATTTATTGTAGAACTTGATGTCCCACAGAATTGTTAAGTGAATACGAATACAACGAAGTGAAGTGAGTGTTGTTTGTAGGAGCATAAAGTATTAAGAGGAAGCTGTTCGAATCGCAAAGCCGTTGTGGAAATTGTACAAAGGATAGTGTAGTAGATACTGCAATTAGTTTTTGTCATGTGACTCATTCATTCACGAAGTGAGCAAACTGTTGACATTTTTATCTGAAGATGGAGACGGTTGATAACGTACGAAACGAAATGGTGTCACAGCCCAGAAAGACGAGAGTCTCAACTTCGACACGAGTTCACATTCGAAGCACGTTCTTGGCACATCCGCTTTTTAGATGCCTCTTCGAATTCAGCGACTGCAGTGCTATTATTAAGTAATGGATCCGCCAAATACACCGGAATTCAGTCCAGGGGATCGATGTTTTGTTCCTTCTCCATTCACTGAAACATTTTGATGTTGTTATCGATCGATGGGACATAGCCCATCGTATTTTCCATCGACGTGGTGTGGTTCGTGCCCTTAAACATACCGAATTTTCTTTCGTCCTTTCTGTGCGTCGTCTCTTTTATTTCGCTAGTTTTCTGTCTTTTTTTTTCTGCCTGCTTATGCGCGCTGAACTCTTAACTGCTGTATAGTAATTTCGGGAGAGTTGCTGCTGCGGGAGAGACGCCGCATTTTTTAGTTTGGTGGGTTCCGGCAGTCGTCTGGAGATCGCAGCACGTGTGGTTGTTCAATGAGCTTAGGGAAGTGCTGTGAGTGAACGTAGTGAATATCGGCGCTGTTTTGCAAGAATGATGACTGAGGTTTGTAGGGCGAGTGCATTTATTTCAAGCTCCAACCTTTTTCTCTTGCTTCGTAATATGTCTCGATTCGTTCCAGTCGAAATAACTATGCATTCACGATATATTATTGGTTTATAGCAGTATTGATCTTGCCTTTACATCACGTAACCATCATGTCATTCATTCCGTTCGTTCGGCAAGTGGGGGGGGGGGGTGAGGCATCTCTTCCTGAAGATAGGGATGGACGCCGCAAAAAAATTAGGGGAGAGATGCCGCACTTAGATAATCCCAAATCAGTTTGAATGAATTGTGCATGTACATTTCAGAGTACTGAAAATTGTCT
>Ga0123352_10015695_pt1 | contig 12060 bp, 6 predicted proteins | sample TergutLab28metaG_FD_89700 | JGI IMG/M metagenome (GOLD analysis project Ga0123352, IMG submission 89700) | Labiotermes labralis P1 segment gut microbial communities from Petit-Saut dam, French Guiana - Lab288 P1 | ecosystem: Host-associated > Arthropoda: Insects > Digestive system > Gut ... | reverse complement strand
TTCCGGGATACTTGCGGGAAGAGGAGGAACATAAACCTGATCCTTGACGTAACCCCATAGAAAGAAATCACATGGGGTTGCATCTGGAGAACGAGGTGGCAAGTTGTTAAAACCCCGACAATCTTTTCGAATAACCCTGTATTATGCAAACCGTGAACATTGCGGCTGTTTCCTTTCCTTCTCGAAAACCTTAAGGCTTACGTAAAAAGTGTATTGAACATAAAATGTGTTTTTGATATATCCTGCAACATTTTTCTAACAACTATTTATTCTGATAAGCTTTTGACACGTTCTAAAAGAGGACATCCCGTTGTGTTATTAAGATTACAACTTATTTATTGTAAACTTACAATATGTCTTTCCGTCAACACAACAACATTATAATTAATGTATTACTGCAACATGTTTCGACTCAGGGGAGTCATCGTCAGGCAGATCATTTAAGAACCGTTAATACATTTTACCCTTTACAGTATCGTACATAAAAATTTTGCACTAGAGATCCCATATGCATTACATAGAGTGAGTAAAAAAAAAACTGGTTTATTTACTTATTTAGATAAGAGTATGCTATGCACAGCTGCGCATAGCATACTCTTATCAAAAAAAAAATAATAAACCAGGTTTTTTGTACTCACACAATGTAATGCATATGGGATTCCTAATGCAAAAGTTACATGTACAATACTGTAAAGGGTAAAATGTATTAACGGTTCTTAAGCAGTCAGCCTGACGATGACTCCCCTGAGTCGAAACATGTTGCAGTAATACATTAATTATAATGTTGTGTTGACGGAAGACATATTGTAAGATTACAATAAATGAGTTATAATTTAGACACGTTACCAGTTAAACACGACGGTCGTCGTTCTTCAAATATGTGTCAGTATTTAGCAACGTGAAATTGCCAAAAGCGAATATTAGCTGTGTCATATCTGTCCGTCCATCTGTCTGTCTGTCCGCATTAAACAACTCGGCTCCCAATAGACGGATATTAAAATGATTTAATATTTTAAAAATTTTCGAAATTCCGTCGCGAAAATTCGTGTTTTAATCAAATCTGATAAGAATTTTGGGTAAATTACACTAAGGCCTACGTGAATTTATGGTCATATCTCGCTCACTTCTTCTTGGAATAAGAAATGTTTCGGAACTAACTTGTAGAGAAAATCAAAATACACATTTTATGTTCAGCATCTGTTTTCCTAAATTCGTGCCGTTTAAAAGAATTTTTTTTCATTTACGTAATGCCAATTTACAACCTACTCCTTAAGAGGAGCAATAAGTAAATGTGCTAGAATTGGTAGCATGAAGAGAGAAGTCATCCATCAATGACACTCCGTCGAAAAACAGGAAGTAGGTGATACAGGACAGGTTAATCTTCCGCTGTAATGTGTGATAGATCAGTCGGCCACTGTCTTTTCAATCTTCTTACGATGGTGGGTGGAATGGTCATTGCATTGATGAGAGCGTTGTGATGGCCTGCCAGCCGTTGGTGGTAGAGGAAGGATAACCTGCTGATCTCCGTAGCGACAGATGGAATGTGCAAATCATTGTGTATGGTAGAATTAGAGACGTACCACGGCGCGTTGGTTATGGGCCGCAGAATTTTTGACTGCAGCCGTTGGATGATTTGTGTATGGGACGGTTTGTTTAAAAGATAATGTGGAAAAAATATGGTAGAGCCGGACAGGCCGCGGATGAGAATATAATAATGCTCATGCGCTTTGCATTTGGATTGACTAAGGCGAGCCCACAGACACAAATTCCTAGCATGTAATATTTATTGCTTTGCTACGGCAGCAATGTTTAAGAAATAGGCGCTATTACTGTTACGTTAATTGTATATCGCTTGTTTTATTATACTTCGGTTTTAACCAAAATGTGGATGTTCTTACAAAATTTAGTTGTACGTCCCGGTATCAAAATTTATTGGCAGTTACGAGTTCCTGTCTTCCTACAGACAATCGAACGGACACAGCCATTGTTGTAGGAGTACAACTCAACCCGTAACACAAAATCTGCGGGTGATAAATACCCGCACGTACCTCAATTCCTTTGTCAGTGGCCTATTGTCAGTTTCTAAACTGCTGAAACGTACTTTGAAGTTCTACATTCGGAACTTCTGTTTCTCTGAAAATCATATTCAGCCATTCATACCCATAAAAATTTAGCCATTCCTATATGATACTTACTCCATGGAACAGAGTCCTTCTTGAGAAGCTAACCGGTTCTCAGCTAGTCAAGAAATTACCCGCATTTTATGGAACCCGAAGGTTCATTACCGCACTCACAAGTGCCCGCCACCTGTCCCTATCCTGAGCCAGATCAATACAGTCATGCCCTCACATACCACTACCTAATGATCCATCTTATATTATCCTCCCTTCTGCACCTGGGTCTTCCAAGTAATCTCTTTCCTTCAGGTTTCCACACTAAAACCCTGATTACACCTCTCTCCCAAACGTGCTACAGTCCCCGCCCATCTCATTCTTCTCGATTTGATCACCCTAAAAACATTTGGTAAGGAGTACAGATCATAAATTAAAGCTCCTCATTACGCAGTCTTCTCCACTCCCCTGTTACCCCGTCCTTCCTAGGTCGAAATATTCCCCTCAGCGCCCTATTCTCGAACACCCTCAGCTTAGTTTCTCCTTCACTGTGAACAACCAAGTTTCACACCCATATAATTCTTCTATGATACACGTGCGTATTGAAGGTACATTTTAAATAATGATTTCAATGAATAAGTACATTCTAAACTATAGGAAATACGAAAAAAAGACGCTTGCAGAATGGCTGTACTTGCGTGGGGACAGCGTTTCGTCATCAGAAGGTACTACTGCAGTACTGACCAGAGCAGCCTAATATGCGTTACTCAAGGGAATGCTGTTGACTGCACAGCTTGGGTAGAGTTCTTCACACTCGCGACGACGTTGGGGGGAAAGCAAGATCCTGACAAACGCATCAGTCTCGATCACTGATTGACCTTTCCACTGCCCGTAATTTGTTAGGTGTTTCGTTTATAACAGGCCTAATTTGTGCACATCTGTGACCACAGACAGCGCTACAGAAACACGCACGACACACGACTGCACTTCAACCCAATTTATTTTTAACAGGAATACATCGGTTACTGGTCACAAACAAGTGGCGGCCATCTTTCCCCAGTCCAAACAAGCGCCAAGGTCACCTGCAAACTACGGAGTTGCTAAACGCAAAACAGTGCCAACAATATGCACGTAAAAGTCTACCAACTTTCTAAAAAGTTAAAAAGTGTTCATAAGATCCGACATGTTATGACGCCATCGTCAGGGACGGCCAACTCATGAGAAGCTGATGCTCCTTTTGTTAGGAAAACACATCTTCACTCCGTTCTTCGCTGGCGGAAGAAATCCACGTATAAAGCCACCAAGCCACACAAAACACACTACGGAGCAAGTGTTTTTCTCAAGCAGTCACGGTCAGACTGTGGCATTGTCCATGGCGGTCCGATAATTGGCTTAGGCTTGCAAGACTGACATAGAAGGGAGCATAATATTACAATGGTCCATAAAGAAATACGAGGACGGGGTTTGTATAGTCGGTATGGAGAGTACGATACGGGCTGGACGGTCCGGGGTTCGAATCCCGACAATGACAAGTGATTTGTCTCTTCTGAAAAACATGGAGCCCCCCAATTCAGTGGGTACCATGGTTCTTTCCTTGGGGTAAAGCGGCCGGGACGTGATGTTGACCACTCCCCTCCATCTAGTGCCGAGCTGAAGAATATATGGAGTTATACCTCTATACCTCTTCTCCGTCTCAGCGCCTTCGTGGCGTATACAGGGAAAAATGTACCTCAGAAGAATAAGACCAGAGGTTATGGGTTCGATTAAACCGGTTCAGGATAGGGGCAAGTGCATGGGGATGTTATGTCACGGTGGTAAATCTTCTGGTTCCATAAAATGTTGCTATTCCTTGACCATCTGCGGAACTAGCGTTTAGCTTGTTACGAAGGAACCTTCTCCACGGTCTGAGTTCTGTTATAAATTGGATTTCAGGTGAGATTCTAATCCTGGTGTTTGGGATACACCTGAGCTATGTGTGTCGGAACGCCACGACGCAATTCCAAGAGCGTCGCTTCCTATGTCTCGCGATTGTGGTGGAGGCCACGGTGAGCAGCGCCTTCTACGTGCTGCGCATCATATACTCCAAGTCGCTGCATCCGGACTACAGCTTCCTCGCCTACTTCACCCGCAGCCAGCTCACCTCTACCGTCGTCTTGCTCGTCATCTTCACTCCTAAGGCAAGATTCGTTATTTGCAGTGAAGCCACGCACTGGCATGACTTCAGCACATGTCCTTTTTCGATTAAATACATGCAGTGTGTTAGTCCAAACATCACAGACAAGAGACCACTGTGCAAATCTATGCATGTATTCATTAGTTCAGTTGTAGTCTTACGACCGGCCCACAGCCTCTACCAAAGCCAGGTCTCCGCACATTGCGATCTAGTGCTCCCTCTTCAATGTACATCTTCCTGTCTTTACCTTAATGTCATCCAGTAGCTAATTACTTCTTCGCCCTTGTTTTCCTGTAATTTCTATCCTTCCTTCTAACTTTCCTTCAATAACCTGTTTCAGAAGGCAGTTCGTACGCAAGATGTGACCAATCCAGTCAGCCTTCCTTCTTTTCATTGTATGTACGATATTTCCTTCCTCCCTAGCTCTATGTAATGCTTTATCATTTTTCACACGATCGATCCAACTGATCTCCATCATTAACCAGCATAAAATTTCAATCTTCCCAAGTACTTCTGACCTACTTCCCGAAGTGTCCAAGTTCCAGCATCACACAAAGCTATGCTCCGAATGTAAATAGTAAAATAGTAAAATGCGTAAACTATAGTATGGTATTAAAATGTCTTACATAAATGTGAAATTGAGTTTGGCTCAAGTTACAAAGTTTCTGGTCTGTGTTAGAGAGTTACCCTGTGTGACTCGGCCCACAGGTTTGATTTTTCGTAGTTTTTCTTAAACACTTTATTGAAGTACTTTTTTGTATCTCTCAACATCTTCGTTCCAAATCCTTCCCAATTCGTCATTCAACCCTTATCCTATCATTCGAAGCTGTAGAAACTAAGCAACTGATGGCATCGTCATATGTGAAGCAAACATATTGGACTGAACTGGCTGTTGTGATCACGGCATGAACTTAGATTCCGTAAAACGAAAGGAATTTTAGACAGAAAATCAACTACTAGTTTCTCAAGAAATCCTCTACCGTATGCAGTTAGCATATACCTTGCTTTGCCTAGAATGGCTGATTTATTCTGAGGTAAAAATAAGTTAATTTTTCAAAGGCAATTCGAAGGTGGATGGTTGTATAAGGTCAAGATGGGTTTGACATGTAGCCCTTTTGGAACAAAAAATGCGTATCATAATTCGGTGGAGAAATCTCTCGGAAAAGAGCCACTTGATGGACTGATTAGTTTTAAAAATATTACAGCGCATCTTACTGAAGACAGTTATGAAGAAAGATACTAGATGGAAATCACTTTGGTACTACATGTGTGGCCTGATCAACATCTTATGCATTGCCTTAGTAGTGTCAGTCCGTCCGATTTAAATTTAACACTCCCACCTTGGAGTTTCACGGACCGCCACCAGATAGCAAGAGACGCCGATACACAGAAATTAGTCTCACGGATGCGCAGATGACATAAACGGAAACTAATAACTGAGATATCCATTTTAAATACTTAAATAAGTGTGCCTTGCCTGCCCGAGTTGCGAGGTTTTCACGGTAAGTACGTCCATCAGTGTGACTTGCCTGCATGGGTCGCGAGGTTTACGGTAGCTTCGTAAATGAGTGTGCCTAGCTTGCCCGAGTCCCCGGGCACCAACAGACAAGTTTCAAGTAGACTATGCCGTAAAAGCATAGTGAAGGTGAACGTACCTGTCACTCAGATCCAGTTTTTACTTTATGTTAAGCACATTTACAGTTCATAATCGCTGTTTGAAACTGGCCTTTTTATTATTTTCGATGTGCATTAGTAGAACTTTGTGTTACTTTTATTTCTGCACTTTACACAATCAAAACAAGCGACTTACTTTCAACGCCGTTTGAACATAATGACTCATAAAACTAATGCCGTTGAAATCGTCAGCAAATTTTACGATTGAGTACGAGCTGCCTGAAAAAAGAAAAGCATAAGGAACGGAAGAGATAGTCAAACACCGACTTTCCAAATAATTCGGACGTTGCATGATTTCAGGCTTCCGCCACGGCGTCAATGAGATCTTCGCTATTCTGAGATGTTACGCGGCCTGTGTTGTAGTTAGATACCGACGTTTCGGGAAAATCTATGTGTCGTATCTTCAAGGTTAACGCCCTAACTACCTGACCCTTGAAAATGGGACTGATTGGTTGTACAGAAACTTCGCTATGTAACTACCAATCCACGCCATGTAACATCCCAAAAGATCGAAGATCTCATCTAAATTAGATGTAATTCGCCTGTTACAGCAAGTAAATCAGGGCTTCCTCTTGTTACATCTTTAGGGGGTAATCCTCAATACATTACCGCTTTGTGTGTGAGGACTTGGGTAGGAAACGGAAGTTCCTGTCCTCTGCATAATTAAAAAAGCTCTGTGCCAGCAATGCTGTATAAGTAGAGAATTTCAGGTGCAGCTACACCCTGTTCTAACGTCTCACATTCGATAGGGGTAAGTGGATAGGTTACACTAATCGACCACTACATCCCTTGAGGATCATCCCAGAGTACCCAATGGACAGGAAGCTGTTGGAATCCACAGCCGGTCGGAACAGCCTCTGTCGGACGGAATTCAAACCACTAGAACTGTAGCCTGCTCAGCATAAAGACACACATTACGGTACGATCTTAACGCTGATGCAAAATGCATGTCTGGCAACCTTTTTTTTTCCTCCTCTTACCAGAGTGTTACTATGACAGGTAATTTTCCCTGTTTCTGTATTTGATTACGTGCCACTTCCGTTACCTGATTATTATTTTTGGTCTACGAGAATGCCTTTGACCGCGCGAGTATGAAAATATTAAATTACACCTGATTTACAAAGTCAAATAGAATATAATATTAGGTGGTTGGCACTACTGCTTCGTGTTCGAGAGGTTCTGTTTTCAGATCTCCACCCAGAAGCTGTCTGCACTGACTTGAATATGTTAATTAATTTCTTCAACCTCTCCTGGTAAGCGCCGGATTGCTATTCAAAATAATTCCGTGACCCTTCGCGATTCATTATTCACTCTTCATCCATTATTGCGAGGCTGCTTATAATCTGCGCTGTTGATGTCTTTATTAAGTGAACCATAAAAACCATCCATTGTCAGTGCTGATACCCGCAGGATCTATAGAATTCTTACGGACGTCTTCTAAATGCTGGCACTGATTTGATAATTATCAAGGGAAACGAGAATAGTGGGTTGAGCTGTGGGTTGTGACACCTTCAGCCTGTTATAAGCTGTGCGTAAATATAAACCCTCCTACATGCTTCAGCGATAAATCTCTATGCTCACGTAGACTTCAATAAAAAGGAATAGATCAATTTTACGTACAATATTTGAAACATGTAAAAGCAGCAATAAATACAATATGAATATTATGGCAGTTGTAATATTGATATATTCTTGATTAAAGCTCCTTGATAATGCCATCGCTGACACGTGTGTATTGACACGTGTCCAAATACCTAGCATCGAAATACGCAACTCCTTCCTACACAGGACAATCAATACATGGCGCAGGTAGTATTTGCTACTTCTAGATTGAAATGTTCACCCTTTATTTTTGGCGACACATCCCCGTTGTGTATTTTTCAGTGATCAATAGAAGTATAATTATAGTGGAACACAACTTTATTCTATAAACAATTTGAGAGAACGTAGCTACATGTTTCGGCTTACTTGAAGCCATCTTCAGGCTTTGGCTTGTGAGAATTAAATATGTAATTAACAACGCCTTAAAATGATTAGATCTCGTTTAGAAATGTAAACTTCTATTAATCATTGATATAGTCGATGTTAGATTTTTTATACACGTAACTACACACATCGTAAATAATAACATGACAGTGAATTTTAACCAGGAATGTTCCAGCATCATACTGACCATTGTATCCGTATTTTCATTTTTTTGCCTCTCTTACGTGTTTTTAACACTGTACATGTAAACGTTACGTATTAACCTTACATGTTCTTGTGTATTTCCACCATGAGGTTGGCGCTTTATAGCTGAAAAATGTATGAGGTTTCGTGTTTATGGATAGCTTATAATTGGATGCAATTTTTCAGCGTATTTTGGTATATATGAATGTTGCTGTCTCTGTGTTTGGGTTTGCAGTCCAGCGTATTTACTGGCCTGGTCTGGCTTCTGTGTCATCTCGCCCTGTTTTGCACCTGATTGACCACCGACCTGCTAACCTGCCTATACAGTGAACGGCATACTTATCTTATTTAGACTCTGACAATAAATGTTTTTATGAAAGGTATTCTCCACTTACAGACTGTAGGTGTCATAAACCAGACGATGGCAGTATGAAAGATTTTGAACTTCGATTAAAGTAGGTCATGCAGGTTCTCCGTACTGACAAAAAGAAGTAGTTGATGGAACAAAGTAAAATTCTAGCTTCAGTCTCTTAACGCAGGACAATAAGCCAGGTTATGGTGGCTGATTCATTAAAAATGTTATGTTAGTCATGTATAATGTCTGAGGCACACGTAATGTAAGACAGTTTGATTTTGGAATCCTCATATAAGCCTCAATGTTTTAATGCAAGGTAACTGATGAAATTTGGGTGGTTGAAACGTTCTAAGAATTTTATTTTCGGCACTATCCAGTATCAGAGGTATACTTAAGATAGACAGCGTTCGATAGTTAATTATGGAGTTCTCGTATATCCGGAAATTACTGTTAACTTGAGGTTTGTTCTCAAATGACTGTGACAATAAGTGATGAATTATTCTACTTTTATTAGCTGACTAACATCTAATATCTGTCCTTTAATAAGACACAGTCCAGTGTTGTCACCGGCCCCCTTACTGGACATAACACCTTGAGAAGACATTTATATGTAATGGCATTGAGTAGCAACCCCACTTGTAGGAAATGTGGTACTGAGAAGGAAACCTCATTCCACATTGTCTGTGAGTGTGAGGCCTTGGATTCAATCAGACATGCACATCTGAGGTCCTTCTTTTTGGACCCCGAGGATATTAGGAAACTAAGTACAGGGGCCATCTGGGACTTTGGTAAAGGCAGAGGGCTCCTTTAACCTAGTGATAGATCATGGGACACAATGGGCCTGTTTTAAAGTCTAGGCGCATCGGGCCCGAAAGGACTCGAACCCAAATACTATTCATTCATTCAAGATCTGACATATGTCGCACCGAACCAGCAGAGGATTATGAATTTTTCAATGGAAAAATGAAAGAAAATCTTCAGTTTGGAACAGAACTGCTTCGTAAATAAAGTAATCATGTCAGCAGTTAAAAGAGTAAAGTTTGTTACTTGTAGGACGTAATATGTAGTGCTGGGAGTTCGCTGGTGTGATACTGTTTTTCTGAAAGCGCATGCCACAGTTCAGCAGATAAGTGATAACTCAGAAAACATTTCGTAAGGGGAAGTAAGGTATCTGAGAAGCAATTCGATCGAGTCCTGAATATTTTTACATAGTGAGGAGCTACATAATATAAATTGCTCACCATATCATTAGGGTGGTAACAGCAAGACGGGTGAGATGGGTGGGACATTTGACACATAAGGGAAAGGAACGAAATCCATGCATGAAGGAAAGGACCACGTGTAAGACCTAGGCTTGAATGGGAGGATAAAATTAGACTGATCTTAAAGAAATGTAATGGAATGGCATGGAGTGGATTCTTGTGGCTCAGAATGTGGACAAGGGACGGAATTTTTTGAAAGTGGTAATGAGCTTCAGATTCCATGAAATGTGGGTAAGTTCTTGATAGCTGAGCAACTGTTACCTTCGTGGATTTCTCGTTCTATGTTGCAGCTGTGGTACCAGCACAAGCAAGTGACAGACTCGCGGGGTACGAGGCAATTCGAATACTCCTGCAGGATGCCTGTGGACGCTTTCAAACCTCAAGATGGCCTCACCGGGACCAACAATAGTGACGTGGATGTTGGAGAGATCAACTTGGCTGATATGAACCCAGAAGACATTAGGGTAATAACTTGTTGTAGTGCATAAATAAATTTGGGTGTAAATGCAAACATAATTACGAAATTGGCGTAGAAGCTGGTAGAGACCGTCTGCCCCGCCTCACAGCATTCTCTTGTGATGAGGCTTGCCATACGATGTCACAAGGATCTTTTTTGAAAGTTCACATCCGTGTACTAATTCTTAAATTCAAGAATATACCAACAAATGTGGGGACCGCGGTGGCACAGTGGTTAAGGTGCTGTGCTACAAATCGGAAGGTCGCTAGTTCGATCCCAGCTTGTATCATTGGAATTTTCATTGACATAAAATCCTTCCGATCGCAAAATGGCCCTGTGGTCTACTCAGCCTGTAACAGAAATGAGTACCAGGGAGCATTTCCTGGGGGTAAAGGCGGCCGGTGCTTAAGGCTTACAACCTTACCGCCATCCTGGGCCATTTTCACGTAATCTGGTAACCTTAACTTCCTGGAACCTTCTGGGCACCTCGGGTCTGTAATGCGACTGATTTACCTTTACCTTTGCCTTTATATGAACAAATGTAAGCAGTCTTGTTACAGGCTTGGAGTGGCCCAGGGGGTTCCAGAAAGTTAAGGTTCCCAGATTTTATGACAACGGTACAGGAAGGTGGTAAGGTTGTCAACCTTACGCACCGGCCGCCTTTACCCCCAGGAAATACTCCTGGTACTAATTTCTGTTACAGGCTGAGTCGACCCCAGGCCATAGTGCGATCGGAAGGATTATGTCAATGAAAAATCCACTGACACCAGCTGGGATCGAACCAGCGACCTTCTGATTTGTAGCACAGCACCTTACCCACTGAGCCACCGCGGTCCCCATACCAACAAATGTACTATATTTAAATACAAGGTTTTTACAATTAAACCATTAGAACTCCGAAATGTTTCGACCGTTCCTTTTCGGCCTTCCTCAGGGTGTGTACATCACTATTTTTATAAAACGTAGATTATAAATAGATAACAAATTAAAATTTATTAAAATCGTTTGTTTTCTTGATGATGGTACATTATTACAGTCATTCAAATCTCTGAAGCACCTAGTGTGTGTTCCGACTGTAGGCAAGGTACCGACAAGATCTATCCGAATCGAATTTAATTTCTATATCATATATTAGATTTGATATTAGATTTCAGAATCAGACGGCATTTCGTGCTATTGCAAGCTCATGCTGTCAGGGTACAACCAGGAAGAGAACTCGCAAGTAAAACATAGTGAGAGGCAACTCGCCTAATAATACTGGTTTGAGGCAAGCAGCGAGGAGTGTTGACGCTAGGGATCAAAAAATTTCAATGAGATCCTGGTGTCATTTAATGCAGACAATTTGTGGGATGTGATACTACATGGTAACTTCAAAATGTTACCGGAATCACTTTATTTACGAACAATACCAAACGATACCATCGTTTAAGCTATGTTGTCTTCAAAATAGTGTCACTGTGCAAATACACACTTCTGCTAAGGACTATAATGGTGTTGGAAACATTCCTGCAAGTCATTTTTTTGTGAAAATATTTTAAGCTCCTCCGTCGCATTCTTAATGTCATTAGCATCACAAAAGCCGTATGGATCAGGAGAGGGGGGTGTATAGGGTCTTGGTGGGGAAACTGGAGGGAAGTAGACCGCTGGGGAGACCTAGGCGTAGATGGGTGGATAATATTAGGATAGATCTCCAGGAGGTGGGATGTGGGTATGTGGACTGGATTGGGCTGGCCCAGGATAGAGAGAGGTGGCGGACGCTTTTGAGTGCGGTAATGAACCTTCGGGTTCCGTGAAATGCGGGGAATTTCTTGACTAGCTGCAAACCAGTTAGCTTCTCAAGAAGGACTCTGCACCATGGA
>Ga0123352_10015694_pt1 | contig 12060 bp, 8 predicted proteins | sample TergutLab28metaG_FD_89700 | JGI IMG/M metagenome (GOLD analysis project Ga0123352, IMG submission 89700) | Labiotermes labralis P1 segment gut microbial communities from Petit-Saut dam, French Guiana - Lab288 P1 | ecosystem: Host-associated > Arthropoda: Insects > Digestive system > Gut ... | reverse complement strand
CGGAGTCAATCCTGCGAATATCGAATTAACCCGCATCTCTAATGACCTTATCCTCATTATCGGGGAAACTGGTGAGCGCCTGACTATCCAGCAATGGTATTCTGGCCCTGTCTGGCAGCTTGCAATAATTGAATTCGCCGACGGCACATACTGGGACAGAAGCTCTGGCCAGTCGGTAGAGGCTTTCTTCCAGGAACAGGCAGAAATGGCAGCAGCTTCAGAGCTTTTGACGCTCCAAAGTGCCAGCCTGTTCTCTTTTGGCTGTGATATTTCGCTGACCTCATCGTTTGAAACATATAACGAAACCACAGCTGCAAATCCAGCAGCTTTTATCAACGATCAGGCAGCTGTTGATGTAGCTCTGGCATGTCTGCAAATGGAAACAGACAGCGGAATGGTCTGCTCCACGGAAAACTCCGCTTCGTCACTGAACAGCGCTAGCGCCCTTGCCATATCAAGCGGCAATTACACGCATATGTACGAAGAGCAATTCAGCAGCAGGCACGTAGCGTAGCGGTTACGCTGTTGCGCTAAATCTACGATCAGGGGCGGCTATATTGCCGCCCTTGACTATTCAGTTCCTAAAAAACATACAAAAAATAGTAAATTGACGCACAAAGTGCGCAAAATATAGTCATTCAAATTTAAGGCGAGCGCATAATGTCTCGTAAAAACTATCAAAGTGTCAGAGCATGTTTCACATCTTATTCTTTAGTCGTGGCCAAAATGCTATATGAACAAATTTTTGTGCGCCGCGATTATGTACACCGCTATATTTATAGAAAGGTTATGCATAGTTTGGAGTTGTTTTATACATGCTTCTTTAGTCCGAGAATTTCACGAGCATCGGCTGCTGTGGCTATTTCGCGCCCAGCTGCTTTTACAATCGCCGTTACCTGTTCGACGAGCTGGGCGTTTGTGCCCAAAACTCCCTTGGATAGGTTTATGTTATCCTCCAGGCCTACTCGAATTCCGTTGCATCCGGCGGCGAGTCCAGCCAGTGCCATAGGTATGCTGGTTTTTCCGATGCCTGTTATGGACCACGTGGAACCCTCGTGTATTTTCGGAAGCAAGTAAGCTAGGCTGTCGATATTGCCAGGCATTCCACCTGGCACGCCCAGTACAAATTGGTAATGAGGGGGCGCTTTCAGCAGTCCTTTTTTCAGATAGTAATTCACGTTGCCGAGCATGCCTCCATCGAAAATTTCGCATTCCGGCTTAATTTCAAGTTCTTGCGTTATTTTGCCCAGTTTCTCCAGAAAAGAAGGCGGATTCAGGAATACGTATGTGTTTGCCCAGTTCATTGAGCCTGGGTCGTAAGAACACATTTCCGGTTTCAGTATGGGCAAATGTCCAGTACGCCAATCTTCCGAAAATTTTGAGCCGGAGGTTGTAAGGTTGAATATTACGTCAAAGCCAGCTTTCGCAGCGGCATTCCGCGACATATTCACCACTTTGGTGAAAATTTCTGGGTCCATTGTATTCGCTCCAGATTCGTCTCTTACGTGTAGATGTGCTATGGCGGCTCCGGCTTTGGCTGCAGCGACTACGTCGGCTGCGATTTCTTCGGGCGTAACCGGAACATGGGGCGTCTGCGCCTTTGTAGTGCCGACACCGGTCAAGGCACAGGTTATGATTACTTTATTGCTTACGCTCATTCGAAAATTCCCTCCTGTAAAATGTCGTTGAATCAGGTTTGTTTGGAATCACGTTTTTGCCGCAGATACATCATGGCGGTGATAACGATGGTAAAAGAATAAATGCCGATTGAAAGCGGGCTGGATATAAAAATAAGAGGATTTTGGTTGCTGCCGATCATTGCGCGCTGGAAGCTGGATTCGATGATAGGGCCAAGGATAAAGCCCAGCACCAGCGGCGGCATCGTAAAACCTAGTTTCAGCAGAACGTAACCGAGGACGCCAATTACCACAACAGCCTTAAGGTCGAAGAAAGAATTGGCCGAGGAAAAAGACCCCAGCATACACAGTACAATTACAAACGGAAACAATATTTTGGAGGGTACAGCCAGAATGTAAGGGAAAAATTTACTGCCGAAGAGACCCAGGAACAGCATGATGAAGTTTGCGATAATCAATATCCACAGGAAAAATGAAAGGATGCCGAAGTTTTCTCTCAGCATCATCGGCCCTGGGGTTAAACCCTGAATCATTAGTGCGCCGAGCAGGACGGCTGTAACTGAGTCGCCAGGGATGCCAAGTGTCAGGAGCGGAATTAACGCGCCTCCCGTTGTGGCATTAGTGGATGATTCGCAGGCGACTATTCCTTCGGCTGAACCGTGGCCGTATTCTTCGGGATTTTTGGAACTTCGTTTCGCTTCGTTGTAGGCCATCCAAGCCGCGATAGTTGGCCCGGTTCCGGGAATTGCCCCTATGACCGTCCCAATGACGCACGACTTAAAAAGTGCCCACCTGATGCTCCAGTATTCCTTGAAGTTTGGAAGGTGAAAATTAAAACTGTCGATGTTTCTGATGTCGTCCTGACCGATTTTCTCCGTCTTGCTGAGCACTTCAGTCAACGCAAAAAGGCCAATCAGCGCAGGAACCAATGAAACGCCGCTCATCATCCGCACATGCCCAAAAGTGAAACGCGATACGCCGGATATGCTGTCCATGCCAATCATTGAGATGTTGATGCCGATTAACGCACCAATAACGCCTTTAATTAAATCCTTGCCCGAAACGCTTGCTATACAGGTCATTCCCATCAGTGCAATGGCAAAGTATTCAGCTGGGCCGAATTTAAGCGCCATGTTGCTGATTATCGGAGCAAAGAAGAAGAGGCACATCGCCGAAAAAATGCCGCCGATGCAGGACGCAGTGACCGATAACGAAAGCGCTCGCCCCGCCTGCCCCTTTTTACACATGGGATAGCCATCTAGGCAAGTGGCGGCGTTACCAGGCGAACCGGGCGTCCGTATCAATACGGCTGGAATGCTACCGGCATAATAGCCGCCGCAGTAGATGCCCAGCAAAAAGGCAAACGAGCTACTCATCGGCATTCCAAAGGTCATGGGAGTGAACATTGCAACACCAGTCGTTGCGGTCAAGCCTGGAACAGCTCCAAAAATAATGCCGACAATGACCCCCAAAACACAGAACAATAGCACACTTGGGTCAAGCACCTGGATAAAACCGGATGTAAAGTTGCTCATAAGGCTCATAATCTAGTCATTGCTCCGTTTCTGTGTAGGTATAAACTTTTTTAAAGCTGCACTTGAAGAAATATGACGAATACTGCGTACAGAAAGGCAGTTCCGCAGGCAGAAATAAACAGAAGCTGTTTCCAGCTTCGCAGGCCAAAAAGGAACATCGCTGTTATCAAAAACATGCTGGTCGACGGTATAAAACCTAAAGGCTCCAGCGCCAGCGCATACAAGCTGATCAGTAGTATGACAGGCACAAGTGTGCTCCATCGAAATGAAATGTCCAGTCTCTCGCCGCTGTTACGCCTTAGACGCAGATGGTCGCGGATTATCAGAGCTAAACCGAGAATGGCCATTGTGGTAAAAATAAAGCGCGGGTACGTCCTTACCGACAGTATTGCGTGAGGGGAGTCTCTCCATCTGGAAGTTTCAAGCCAAGCCCAAACGCAAAATAGAATTAAACCGGAGCCCAAGATGGAATCGATTCTTTTTTTCATGCGGATTCTCCTAAATATTTGTGAAAACGCGGGCACGCTGCTTGACTACAGCGCAAGCGTCCCGCGGAATAGTTCGATTAATCAATGACGTCCATTTCTCTGAGGATTGCCAGATACATGTAGCCGTCTGCCGCGCATTTTTCTACAAAATTTTCCAGGTTCATCAAAAGTGGTGGAAATTGGAGGTTTTCCCATTGTTCGATGAGGGTTGGATTTTGCATCGCTTTCTGAATTTCATAGTGGAGGTATTCGACTATTTCGCGCGGGGTATCTTTGTGCATGACCAGTCCGAACCAGACTGTAAAAGGAACGTCGTAGCCAAGCGCTTCTTTGAGTGTTGGAACGTCTGGCATTGCCTCAAAACGCTCGTTGCTAGTTGTTGCGATAACGCGGATGGTACCGCCCTGATAGCCGCTCAGCAATGATGGTATATTAATCACGTAGACATCAATGTGTCCGCCCATTAAATCAGCAAGGGCCTGCGGTGTGCCGACTTGCGGGACGTGGTTCCACGCGATTCCGCCCTCTCTAATCGAAATAGCCTCAAAAACCAGATGTGGAGTGCTATTGATGCCGGCTGACGTGTAGCGTATCCTGCCCGGATTTTGCTTTGCATAGTCAATGAGATCGCGCATCGTCATAAACTGCGAGTCTACATTGACAGCGATGCCAATCGGAATCTCGGTCAACAGAGTAAGCGGGGTAAAATCCTCAGGCATGAAATTGAAGTCCGTTACATGGGGATTGATCAGCAGGCTGCCGTTGCTGCCGAATGCTATATTGTAACCATCTGGCCTTGCATTAAGCACTTCGGTGACAGCGATGCTGCCGCCGGCTCCAGGCCTGTTTACAACGATAACCGGCTGTCCGATTTGCTTGGACAGCTGCTCGGCAAGCGTGCGGGACAAAATATCGCTTGCTCCTCCCGCAGCGAACCCAACTGTGATTGTGATGGTACTCCTGGGATAATTTAACCCCGTAGCGGCGGAAGCTCCTGAATTGGTGCTACTGATTGATATTGCGAAACACAGCAGCAGCGTAAAAAGAATAGATATTGCTTTTTTCGATTGAAACATTTCATTTCCTCCTATTTGATTTTTATAGCCGTTGGCTATGTTATGTATAAACTTCTTGTCGATGACTACTGGTGTTTCACCTTGATTCAGACTAAACGTTTGTGCAAATTGCTATAATGATTAGAGCCGTAGGCTCTTTTATGCTCAAATTTTCGCGCGCTACTATCATGGTTTTAGCCTTGAAATTCATGTTCACAATTATGCAAGCCGCTATAAATAGACCGTTTACTACCTTGATGTATGCTTTGCTTAAAGGCGTGGTACCATCGCAACAGCCCGTGTCCAGGCAGCGCTGGCTTTGTAGATGTGTACCGGAAAGCACGCAATCCAAAATCCCTTAGGCGGCACTTTGTCAAGGTTTGCCAGTTTTTCAATATGTGAATAATCATATGGAATGCCGGCGCGGTGCGCCTCCCAGAGAATGGCAGGGTCTTTTGACTGAGCAAATTTTTTTTTGGTAATGGAAAACGGAATATCAAAACCGGGGGAATCGACCCCTATTACTTTGACGCCTTTATTGAGGATGCAGCAAACTGCTTCGGCGCTAAGCCCAGGGTGCTCGGACCAGTATTCTTTCGTTCCAAATTTTTTATCGGTGCCAAAGCGAATGCAGACAATATCACCATAAGAGAGTTCATGGTCTATTTTTTTGAGAGCCTGCTCTACATCGCTGGCTTGAACAGTCTCTCCATCTGGGATATGGCGCATGTCAAGCACTATGCCATTACCAAAGAACCACTCAAGAGGGCATTCGGTGATAGTCTTGGATGTTTTCCCGTTTGTCTCGAAGAAATAGTGGTAAGGAGCGTCAACATGAGTGCCTGAGTGGCTGGAAAGTCGAATACGCTCAGTCGACCAGCCAGTCTCGCCGTACAGGTCGCTTTTTTCGCAGCCGAAGTAACTGCTTACCAGTCCGACAGTATCTTCATGAGACAAATATTTTGCAACACAGGCTAGGCTTTCTTGCAAAGCCGAGTCCATTTCCCCGTCCGCAGGATTCTTGATTGGGATTGATAAATCTACCAGATTAACCTTTGAAAACATTGCGTAGCTCCGCCTTTCCATTTGTCACAATTGCAGAAATAAGCTTATCCATACAAACAATATGGGAAGCCCATGAAAGTACCGAGAAAAACGAATACGAGCATGTAGCCATATAGAGGTTATATAGCTTTAGTGTATGGCTGGTTTTGGAGTTAGCGCGGGAAGTCGAGATACGTAATAGGCCAAGAAACGGAGGTTTCGTGCAAGGTTAGTTTTAGCAGCGTGGTAAGTCTTCGTAAATGGTACACCGTAAATAATGAGGAAAGTAATAAATCTTGGGAGATGTTTCATTAAGTTGCTACAGTAAAGTAAAGTTTTAATAATGCGTGGTATTTTATCAATGAAGTAACACCTTGTCAAATGATTAATTATTGTTTTGTCGCCGGACAATGATAATGTCATAGTGTAGCGGGACAGAGAAAATGTCATCCCTCCTATATCGAAGTTACCTGTGACTGAGAGCCTATGTGCATAGAACCTATGTGCCTATTGTAAATATATTCTAATCGTATATAATCCCTAAAATCGTTATAGTGTATCCGACAATATTCAACGACAGTGACTGGCAAATGTGGCTATAGTTTGACTAAGCCAAATCTTTCAAAACCATCCATCTATTACTAGCTTTTTATGTATATTGGGCGTAAAACATTACGGAAGTCCACCCACCGCAAGACAACAGGCTGTTATTACTGTAAGTTTTTAACTATTGCAATCTACCATTAACCCGCTATTTAGGAGACGCATTTTTTGAAAATTACAACGCTGCAAGTCACTTTATTCGCAAATGTGCTTGCGGTATTCAAATGGCGTTAAATGCTGGAGTCGTAACAAAACAACCAGGCATTTCCTAACAAATAAAAACTGAAAGGGGGTAACTCTCTAATCAAAGATCGCAGAATAAATGTTTATGACAAATCCTCGTTTATCGTAAAGAATTTTGTAAATAATGAAGAAATTTCTGAATCGGAAGGGGCGAATTGATATGCAATTTTCAAAAGAAATGAGCGAATTACTATTTGACCCACCAAGGTCAGGTGCTGGAAGAATTTACGATGATGCAGATTTCAAAATTGCTCGCCTGATAAAAGACTGGCGCACAATGGATAAAATTGACATTGGCATTTTAGGCACTCCATACGATGGCACTGATTTTAGCTTACAAGGGCAAAAGTACGGTTCTGACGCAATTCGGAAAGCGTTATGGTCGCACAATACCTATGAAGCAGGGCTGAATATTGACATTCAGCCGTTACAACTAGCAGATTTTGGAAATATTTCCGTCCATCAGAACGAAACTGTACGCACACACAATGATATTGAAAAAGTAGTTACTGAAGTGATCAGCAAAGGAGTAATCCCTTTAATTTTCGGCGGGGATCACGGTTGTTCCTACCCAAACATCAAGGCTCTTATGAACAATGCTTCAGGCAAAGTTGGAGTCATCAACTTTGATGCGCATCTGGATGTACGTAAAACATACAACGGTTTTATAACCAGCGGAACCCCTTTTCGACGCCTTGCGAAAGAAGTTGACCGCAATCCGCTAGATTTGAAAAATTTTGTAGATATTGGTATCAACGGTTGGCATGCGGCCAAGGAATACCGCGATTTTATAATTGACAACGGCGGGCGAATAATTTCCGCAAGGGAAGTGCATAAACGCGGAATAGAAGAAGTTATTGAAGAAGCTCTTGCGATTGCAGGTAAGGATACTGAAGCTATTTGGCTCAGCTTTGATATTGACGGCATTGATTCCGCTTCCGTTGTTGGCTGCTGCTCTCCAAGCCCTGGAGCTCTTACAGCCGCCCAAGCCCTTGAAGCAGTGTGGATGATCTCTCAGGATAAAAAGTGTATGGGAATGGATATCCTTGAAGTTTGCCCCCCTGCTGATGTGCGTGATGCGACAGCAGAAATGGCTGCCTATCTTGCTTCCAATTTCTTAGGCGGAGTTGCCAAGCGTTTGTATAACCTGTAATAGCGGCTATTTGGCGCGATAGTTTTTGAAAAGAGGATAAATTTATGAATCCAAAGGAAAAAAAGAAAGGGATGAGTGCCTTTGACTTCTTCATGCTGTCTTTCGGCAGCATGGTAGGCCTTGGTTGGTTGGTTTCTTCGCCGCTCTGGGTAGGTAACGCAGGCGGTTTGGGAGCTATTATCGCTTGCTTCATAGTCATGCTGATGATTATTCCTATCGGATTCTGCTACATCGAATTAACCGCAGGGTTGAAAGTCTCAGGAGCTGAGTTTGCTTTCGCAAATAAATGCTTGGGAAAATGGGCCGGTTTCGCAGCAGGCTGGTCTTTATTAATATCATATTTGTTTATGCAGCCCTGGATGTGTATCTCAATCATTACAGTTTTAAATTATCTTTTTCCGTGGATGCAAACAATTGAGTTATGGACAATAGGTGGATATACAATGTATCTTCCTACCACAATAATTGTGCTGCTGTGCCTTTGGTTTGTGGTGTTTACGCAAATCAATGGCATTGAATGGACGAAACGGTTACAGAACGTGTTTACAACAATACAAATGATTACAATTGCTATTTTTCTTATAGGCAGCCTTACAGCGGGCAGTCCTTCAAATTTTTTCCCACTATTTAACGAAAATATCGGCGCTGCACCGGGAATTTTTCTTGCGCTGGGTTCTATTGCATTTTTTTTGACAGGTTTTGATACTGTCCCAAAAATGTTGGAAGAAGCTCGCTCTGATTTAACATATGCAAATGTTGGAAGAGTTATGACATGCACAATTATATTTGGAGGCGTATTTTATGCCACAGTTTGCGTTGCTATCGGTTTTCTTGCTGGCGGCGATATTTCCACAATGCTGGGACATCTTCCGGCGGTGCGAGTTTTCGGTGAAGTTACAGGAGTTAAACTTCTTGAATATATCGTTTTATTTGGCGGAATTACCGGTATAACTACATCAATAAACGGTTTTATGATTGCGGGCGTTAAAAATGCCTCGTTTTTTTGCAAGTCACGTTTTTTGCCAGAGTCTTGGGGTGATGTTGATAAAACAAATACTCCTAAGAGAGCGATTCTTTTTTGGGGTGTATTTACGACCGTGTTTGTGTTGATGGGAAGAGCGCTTTTGGTTCCTTTGATTATGTTGCAAGGTGTTTTGTTATTTTTTGTATGGGCGCTTGTTTGCTTGTCATGCATCAGATTTCGAAAAAATGCGCCTGATGCTGAGCGTCCGTATAAAGTTCCCGGCGGCAGCGTTACGATGTGGATTGGTTTTTTAATATCTGCTACGTTTGTCATTCTTTCTCTTGTTCCTGGCACAATTCTTTCCATTGACACGACAGCTTATATGATTCTTATCGCCGGAGCGGTCTTAGGCGCTGTCGTCTACTTTGGTTATTCCAGACGGCAAAATATCTTAACATTTGAAAGGCATAATATTCGATAAGCGCTTTAAGGCTGCGAAAGCCTGTTAACTGCATCTGCGGCCCAGGTGTTACCGCCTGATGCGGCTCTTTCGTACCAGTATTTTGCCAGTTCCAAGTTTTGCGGTACGCCGCGCCCGTATTCGTACATTTGGGCCAGATTGGCCTGCGCGTTTGCGGTGTTTCGCTCGGCTGACCTTCTGAACCAATACACGGCCCGCGTGTAGTTCCGCTCAGTGCCGCGCCCAGTACGGTACATGATACCGAGGTTGTTTTGCCCGTTAACATTGCCCTGTTCTGCAGCGCTTCTGTACCAAAACACAGCTTGCTCGTGGCTTTGGGGGATACCCCGCCCCTGCGAATACATCCATCCCAGGTGAAACTGGGCGGCGGCATGCCCTTTCTCGGCGGCAGTCCTGAATAAATAGACAGCGCGTTCGTAGCTTTGGGTTACGCCATCCCCTTGAAAATATCTGAGGCCCAGTTGAGTGTAGCTGGAGAGAGAAAGCCGGTTAAGCGCTTCTCCGGCCCAGGCGTTGCCGCCAGCCGCGGCTCTTCTGTACCAGTATTTCGCCAGTTCAACGTTTCGCGGCACGCCTCGGCCGGATTCATACATTTGACCCAAATGAGTCATCGCGTTCGGGTTATTATGTTCTATTGCTTTTCTGAACAAATAGATGGCACTTGCGTAATCCTGCGTCACGCCAAGCCCGTCTCGATACAGGCGGCCTAGGTTGTTTTGCCCGCGCTCATTGCCCTGTTCAGCGGCTCTTCTGTACCAATACGCGGCGTGTTCGTAGCTTTGGGTCAGCCCGCGTCCATAAGCATACATCCAGCCAAGGCTGGCCTGCGCGGGGGCGTGTCCTTGCTCGGAGGCTCTTCTGAGCCAGTAGGCGGCTTGTTCGTAGCTTTGGGGTCTTGTGCTTCCGTGAAAATAACTGAGGGCCAGGTGATTTTGAGTTTGAGGGCGCGCCTGGCGCTGTTCCGCCGCGCGGTTTTGGAAGTTTTGCCCTATTGCGCGGGTGTAATCAATGATTTCAGAAGATCGGTTCATAAGCGCGGTGAGCGAAAACAATATTAAAACCATAGCCGCTGCAATGAGGCCCAAAGTCATGGAAGCAACAGGCAGGCTTTCAGTGCGCTTGGAGTCAAGCAATATGGTCAGGCGATATAATGCGTCGTTAAGCTCTCCGTAGTAAATAGCGGGGGCCTGGTCTTTTATACTGAGAGCCTTTTTCATGGCTTTTATATGGTGATTATTCAGGGCAGCATCTCGCAGGAGAGTTGACAGGCCGCGGATAAACGCTGGGTTCTCCTTTATAGGATCAAAGCGTTCGATAATATTCCACATATCGAGGTTTTCCTGTTTCAGCGTATAGGACGAGTCAGTTCTTTTGTCCAGCCAGCCGCGTAAATCTTCAAGCACGTCTAAGGCCAATGCTTCTTCGAGATCGATATCTGCTTCTGTTGCGCCGGCCTGAAAAATGGAATCGTTAAATTCAGGTTTTGAATAACCCAGTGGCTCGTGTTGTCCCAAAAGGAACTCATCTAATTTTTCAATGAAAACAGGTTCACTGAAAGCAGGCTCACTCGATGGCTCGTGCTGTTCAAAAGTCAGATCATCGAAGTCGTCCGCGTCGTCAATTTCAATTTTTTCACATGTGAATTCGGCATATCGCAAGGCATCGTTATATGCCTTGTTTATCTCTGCGAATTTTTCAGGGTGTTCTTCAGGATGATATTGCGTCAGCAATTCGGCATAAGCTTTTTTGATAACCTGCTTATCGTCGGTGGGGGCTATGCCGAGGACAGACCAAAAATTTCGATTATTATTCCAATTCATCGTTATCAATGCCTCCTCTGGAAAGTCTGTTTAACGCGTCTGCCGCGCAGGCGCTGTAGCCGGCCGCCGCTCTTCTGTACCAGTATTTCGCCTGCTCCAGGCTTTGCGGCATGCCTTGCCCGTATTCGTACATTCGGCCCAAATTGGCCTGCGCGTTTGCGTAGCCCTGTTTGGCGGCCATTCTGAACCAGCGGACGGCGCGTTCGTAATTCTGGGGGCGGCCGTTCCCGTGAAGATAGTTAAGGCCCACGCGGTACTGATTTTGCGGGTTGGTCATGTTCGTTTGCAGGCGGCGTGGCAATATTTGACGTGGGGCAGGCTGTGGGCGAGGTTGAGGGCGCACTTGTCGTGCCGCCACAGGGGTGTGATTTTGCGGAACATTGCGCTCTCTCATCACTTCAAATGCGACAAACGCTATAAACAGAATAAATACTACCGCAAGCGCTGCTGCAAACGGGGCAATAAGTGGCATTGCAAGCACTTTGTACTTGCTCAAAGCTGCGGGTGCTTTCACATCTCGCTTCTTTGAGTTAAACATTTCGTCAAATATTTCCGATAGCTTTTCGTCGCTGCTCTCCCAAATTCCGTCTTCTCGGAAAATCCGGAAAAAGGACTCGTTAAAGGACTCGTTAGCGGATTCATTAGAGGAAGGTTGGGAATATTTCAGCGGCTCGTCTTCTTGAACTTCTTCAAAAATGGGCTGCGAATAACCCAGCGGATCGCGTTGTTCAAAAAGCAGGTCGGCGTATTCTTCCTCCTGAATTTCTTCAAAAATGGACTGCGAATAGTCCGGCGGCTCACGCCGTTCAAGAGGCAGGTCATCTGGTTCTGCCTCTTCTATTTCTTTAATGCCGGGCTGCGGGTAGTCAGACGGCATAGGCCGTTCAGTAGACAGGGAGGCGTCTGAGCGCGAAGCAGAATCGGCATGGCGCAAGGCATCGTTATACGCCTTGTTTATCGCCGCAAATTTTTCAGGATGCTCTTCGGGGTGATACTGCGCCAGTAATTTCGCATAAGCCCGCTTAATCGTCCGCTTG
>Ga0123352_10015692_pt1 | contig 12062 bp, 2 predicted proteins | sample TergutLab28metaG_FD_89700 | JGI IMG/M metagenome (GOLD analysis project Ga0123352, IMG submission 89700) | Labiotermes labralis P1 segment gut microbial communities from Petit-Saut dam, French Guiana - Lab288 P1 | ecosystem: Host-associated > Arthropoda: Insects > Digestive system > Gut ... | reverse complement strand
GGGTTGGTTTGGGTCGCTTTTTGTGGCAACTTTTTTGGCCATCCATTGCTTTTCCCCCCCCGTTAATTCTCCTTCCCCCCCCCCCCCCAAAGTTACATTCCAGAACACCACTCAGATATCTTCACTTCCGCTGCTTTGTATCACTGGAGACGAAGGAACCAAGATGTCAGTGACATTCCCACATCTGAAGTTTTATTGCACTGACAGATAGAGGCCGAACATTACTCATCTGCGACAATATCCCATCTGGTTTGCTGGATTATTACAAACGTTTGACAGTAACTTGCGGTCTCAAAATTCAGGGCAGAGCTGCAGCTTACATTTGTGTTTAAATGAAGCAGTGGAAAATTGTAGAAGGTCCAAACCCCAACGTTCTTCCGCGGGAATCTAAATCTCACACAAAGAGATTCTTAGAATATTCAACGACGCTGATTAAACTGCATTAATTAATGGCTTATGAGAATCGAAATATACATATGCATATATATATACATACACATATACATATACACATACACATACATATACGTATATATATATATATATATATACAGAAACTGTAGATGTTTAGTTGAAGACGTTACTGTTAAGGATGTTAAGTTACAGTGCGAAGATCCTATCAGAAGAAAAGAAGTGCTTTTCTTCAAAACCAGTAACGAAAGTGGCAATGGTCGTTAACTGTTATACTTCAGAAACAACAAGGATAATGATCAGAACACTGGTTAATTAAACTGTGGCACACAAAAAGCTCTAAAATAACTCAGACAGAATTCCAAGGAAGGCTCTGGCGATGACATAAGAAGTTCCAAATACGTTGTACATAGTGCAAGAATCCTCATCAAAAATGGGGGCTGCATTACGCGGTTAACAGAGCACACAGAACCTAATTTTCATCGTATTTTGTTAGAGAAATTAACGTGAGAGCGTTTATGGTGGTGTCGTGAGTGTACAATAAAGTGGGAAGGCAAAAATAATTTACAGTGACGTAAAATGAATTTCCTGTTTTCGAATGCAATTTTAAACATTTATGTGCCATGCCATTCACAGAAATAAACATATCACACGCAATGAAACTGAAATACTGACGTGGTTTGTATTATGCACGTATGTGTACATCTCAATTTTTATTTCGCTCGAACTACACCTGAGAGAATTTTCAAAAGAAGGATCACTTTTCGTGAGGATGCCTCATAATGGGCCCGATTTTATTATCCCCTTGAAAAAAACACGCAAAAACAAGCAGAAGCCATACGACCACACCCAAAGTAGCTTATTTTGTAGGTCGAAGGTCAAGGTCAAGTTCCGAAAGCAAAGGTGTATCTATAGAAATATCTGAACATTCATAAGCATACTTCATCCACCTGCCTATAAAGATGGAACTGATAGAGGGTTCCGAAACGTCGGTTATTAGCACTGTGACGCCGGGGAATTGCCCAAAAGAAAACATATTACATTCATAAGCAACTTTTGTTTACACTCCATTTTACATACATATGTATCTAAATAACAAAAAATCGGGAGAATCATTGTCACGTCAGGGAAGTATTGAACATAGATCATTCTTGGTCTGGTCTTCGCTGTTCCCTCACTGACATTCCTGTAGCAATATCAAAACTAACATCCATATATCGCTGACACGGAAAACAATGGCATGTTCATGGCTGCTTTACGATAAAGCCCAGTGATTACAATAGATACCACCACATTTAACACTCAAGCATCTACATTCCGTCTACAAAGGGCATTTGTTTGTTTTAAATTGTCTCGGGATAAACATCGCACTATTTCCCTACAATTTATTAGTATCTGTAACCAACATTCTGCGTGATTACTTCGCGGTCCGAACTGAATCCTTATATACAATTCATGTTGAAGCTCGTCTTACAGATTTAATAACGTCAGATAAAAACTTCAGTCTTCTGTTGGTAAGTTTACATTTCATCTGCTTTGACATTCGCAACACCAAATTTTGTCCACACGGTGTGTGTGCGTGTTTCGTACAATTCCCTCTAATACATTCACAGATTAGAAAGTAAAATATTCATTCGTTTCCATCAAACACAACAATATCCATTTTATTTATTATGGCGCTACATTTCGGCCAACTGGTCATCATCAGGCCATCCCTTCAAAACTCAGGAAAAAGTGAAAGGCAGTGCAAATAATCTAATAATTTTGCAAGGTTGATTATGCTTGAGTACATTCGGTTGAAACTTGATATTAAATATTTCCGCAAATAACATGGTACAATAAGTCAGAAGACCCTCAATATTGAAACTGACTTTATGTTTTTTTCTAAAGACGACCCTGTTTTTATGACTCTGCAGCGATGTGTAGCGTCAAATGACTGATTAGGCCTAATTAATTGAAAAGTATGTGGACAAAAAGGATCCTGACATCGTGCAAATTATTCTTCCAGTGAATTTTATGTTTATTGGATCTTGCATCATCTTGATAGTTGAATAAAGAGAGACCAACTTGATGTCACTTGATTTATTATTTCATTATTTAATATTCAACATGTTTCGGATGTTAGTACATCCATCCTCAGGAGCTTGCGACTTATTTGTTGAGTTATTGCATGGGTTGTATTGTTCTGGTTCGATGTGTGTTGGTGTTATGTAGTAGTTTGGCTGGGGTGGTGTGGTGTCCGGATGCAGGCTGAAGCCTGCTTAAGGATACCACACCACCCCAGCCAAACCACAACTTAACACCAACACACATCGAACCAGAACAATACAACCCATGCAATAACTCAAAAAATAAGTCGCAAGCTCCTGAGGTTGGCTGTACTAACATCCGAAACATGTTGAGTATTAAATAATGAAATAATAAAGCAAGTGATATCAAGTTGGTCAGTCTTTATTCAACTATTCTTCCAGTGTTTCACCCTAGCTGGAGGCACTCAGATAAACACAGAAAACCTCAGGTTGGGTCAGACTCACAGTGCTAAGATTCGAAACCAGAACCCAAAAAACGTACGGTGAAACTAACTGTTCTTGAGTCGTGTGACTGTTTGTAACACTGGCGACAACAGAACTGCCGTAATGGATACCAGAACTTCCGCACCGCCACAACTGCTGTTTTACAGGAATAACCAAACTCTCTGACACATTTCAAAATAAATTTGACTTACAAATCAAAATAATTTAAATTTCTTGTTTCCTGCAGAGCACTTGAAAACGTATCCGTGATTTATGTCGTTTTGTTTTAGAATAATAGAAGAGAAACGTGGATTTATCACGAAGAAGGCCTTCGTGTCTTTAACCATAAGGCCAGTTCCTTCTGCACTGCACGCAAACTTTCAGTGTGCCGCCAAAATTGTTGGAGTCACTGGGCTAGTCACGTGCAGTGCGTGTCAGAGGCCATAAAACTTCAATTTACACCTAGAAAACGTCGAAAGGACGGTAAAGGTTAGTACTGCTGCTTTGCTTTCCGGAGGCACTGATTCTAATCAAGGAGCAAAGTTTGGCTCTCATGATTCAGACGTTTCGTATTTTCTTCAGTCTCTCCATGCCTATGCTGAGATAATGTTTCAAATTGCATGAAGACTAGTTCAAACCCACTTAAAACATAAATACAGAGGCAATATATTCCCCCGAATTGTTATGTCCGTATATCAGAGAGAGTGTTACGAGCCAGAGGGAAGCATTCGATCTTGCAACGTCAAATATTTGTTCTATCAGACTTGGGAGTGATTACAGTAATTGTAAAAAGCATGAATATGTTAAAAGTGTAGAGATCAAAAGACAAGAAAGTAAAGAGGCAACTGCCATATATACACTTGACACCGGGTTATCAAATCAAGGAGAACGGGAGCAGTGATACATGTAGCACGGAAGGGATAGATGAGAAATAAATAAGGATTTTTTCTGGAAAACGGAATGTAAGAGGCTAGTTGTAAGGCCGGGATATAAATTGAATACAATATTAAAAAGGATTTTGGAGAAATATAGGTTTAAAGATGTGTAATGGATTCAACTCACTCAGGAAAGTGACCCGTGGCGGCATCTGGCAAATGCGGTAATGGACTTCGATCTCAAACACATGCGGTGAATATGGTAACCACTGGCTTTTCAAGAGTTCTCTGGTGTTACCGAATTGCTGTCACCGCCATTATATGAAGTACAAACGATTACACAGGATTTCGTTCCGTGCAGATTCTAACGCTGCGGTCAAACCGCAATTGGAGTGTACAGTTCTGTGCTACAGACTGACCCTGTTGCATCCCCTCACACCCCACTCTCATTAAAGTATGAATTTGGGATTGAACTGTGAAGCACTCATGGAATGATCACCTCCCTCCACAACTTCCCCACATAAACACGCACAAGTCACATTTCGGGCGAGTCTGAATACATAATTTGCATTGCACTGTTTATGGACATGACATTCGCCCTAATCAATGAACCGTCGATGACAAACACAAAGTCTGTATTAAATTTTTCCATGTTAAGTTAATAAACACATGTTTTCGGATATCGTTAGGGTGTGTCAAATACAACATGAGTGTTCTATGGTTTATACACCACAGGGTTTCCTGTTTGAATTTATTCTCTTGTCACGATTATTAATAGCAGAAATGTGTATGCCCGATCAACTAGATATACTACAATTTTTGAAAATGCTCATTTTTTGGAATTTTTTATACATTTTCGTCCTGACGTTCATTTACTTTGTGTTGAAAATATATTGTTTATCAGTCTCATTGTTGCAGAGTTAACTGCACTAAATTTATAAAGTGCCCCTCACAATCCACCCTCAGTGTCCCCGTCAAGAGGGGTAGACAACAGAATTAGGGAATTGCTCCTTTGGGTGTAGCACGGCAGAGGCATGTCTCCAGAACTGTGAAGTCCTAGCGAGTAACCTAAAAAAGGCAAATAAGACATTGGTAAGGGTAGGAGGGGTCGTTAAAGTGTGGAGAAGCCAACACTCCTAGCGGATATAAATCTTATTGTAGCACCGTGTATTTTTGTAGAATCACTTCAATTTATCAACCAACGAATGCACATATAATTTAACATAAAACACTTTTAGAACACTTTAAAATACTCCGACATGTTTCGATCTTGTCAGATCATCATCCTTGCTAAAGTTATATCATAGTATTCACAATTAAACGCTAAACAAATGCAGGATACTGCAGGTTAATGTCCCACATATCCGAAGTGTCAGCTGATTACAAGCAAATAAAGAGCAATCGGAAAGGCTCGTTCTTTACCCTCTACATCCACCGACAGAAGAAGTTCGACTTAAGTAAAGAAGCGAAAATTATAAAGTCAGAAATTAAGCGTCCTTATTTTAGTTAATACTCGCGATATCGGGGAAAGGAATTACATGAAGTTGTACATCTCAGTAATGTCCATATGTCATACAATTGAATACTTTTCAGGGTTATGAAGATTCATGTATATCGATACATGACGCCGGTTCGGTTAGTAAATAGTCCCTGACATTTCAGAGGAACTTGCTGCTCATAACTCCAGGGTCTTATGCTGGTCCAGAACATTCTCTCTTCTTTTACCAATTGACACGGCGTCATTCTCCACAAGATGTGTGTTATCATTCTCAATACTTTGAGAACCTCATGTTCATTCGACTACTGCTCTATACTCTTAGCGGAAACCATAAAGATGGTCTGTCTATATTTTAACAATTCAAAGCCTAGTAGTGATGAGGATATATACCACCTGCTGTAACAGTACGAAAATTCTTACTTTTCCCAGATTTTATTCACGTCTTTTTTGTGATTCTCGAACTAAATGCCGATTTTTCCTATAGACATCATTAACTACTGTGTTCTTAGACAAGGCAACGTTTTCTATGCGGTAGGAACTAAATTTGCTATACTGGAATATCCCTTTTTAAAGAATTAATGGCAGTTCACGTAAACGCTATGAATTGCCTAAGGTTGAGATTGAACTGCTAATTACTTTAATCGGAAGCAATGCAAGAACAAGAACACACACATACAGAACGAGGGAGACTTCTGTTGGCCCATCCGTACATAAAATGTGCCAGAGCCTAATTTACAAATTAGGGAAATATCGAGACAATAAAGGAAGCCGTAGTTACATAATACTGACTACGAAGCAGGATTACAACTTTATCTAAGCCGTTCCACTCAAGCTCACTCTGTTACCCTGCAGATATCCCAATGACAGTCTAATTCCTCTCATTTTCACAGAAGCACATCTCGCTCCACATGTTTACGGCTTCTGTGAAGCTCTAAACTTACCCGACCTCACAGCTACAGGACCTCAATGACTGTTCAACAAAATGGCGCACCGAGTGGAATGAGTCTATTCTAGTGCAGTGTTTCACGGCAAGTGGATTGGGCGTGCGGGGTCTACTGCATGGCCCCGGTCTTCCCCGTGACACCCTTAGACTACGGTGTGCGTTCATCTGTTAGCTGTAGCAGTCTATCAGCGACAAGGTGGGCCGAAATGTGCTGCGCGAATATGGGACATCTGCAAGTTGGAAAAGGAGCCATGCTGGACAGCTGCCAACATTAATGAGCGACATACTGCATACATTAATTAGCGACATACTGCCAACATTAATTAGCGACATACTGTATACATTAATTAGCGACATACTGCCAACATTAATTAGCGACATAATGTATACATTAATTAGCGACATACTGCCAACATTAATGAGCGACATATTGTATACATTAATTAGCGACATACTGCCAACATTAATTAGCGATATACTGCCAACATTAATTAGCGACATACTGCATACATTAATTAGCGACATACTGTATACATTAATTAGCGACATACTGCCAAAATTAATTAGCGACATACTGTATACATTAATTAGCGACATACTGCCAACATTAATTAGCGACATACTGTATACATTAATTAGCGACATACTGCCAACATTAAATAGCGACATATTGTATACATTAATTAGCGACATACTGCCAACATTAATTAGCGACATACTGCCAACATTAATTAGCGACATACTGCCTACATTAATGTCGGCATTCCTTTGTGTCATGTAAGTAATTTTTATATACCGGGTTAAGAAAGACCGTCTACACATAGAATGTGTAGACGGTCTTTCTTAACGTCAGGAAACACTATGCAGAAGAATCGTTGTAATTTGTCAATCTCTATTCAAATGACGATAGACGACAGGAACGAAAACGGACTTGACATTAAAAATTTCCTTGTGTTATGCCATAATTTTTAAGAACTTTAAACGATTCTAATTGTATTTTAACTAATGTTTTGACTAATTGACAAAAACAGTCCCATTACCGGCCTCGAAAGGCCCTCCAGGAGTTTGAGGCCCCTAGCAATTCTAGACATTCCGCACTTGAAGGCAAAAAGGTTGTCAGCCCTACGCACAGACAGCCCTTACGTCCTACGAAATATTCCGACACCATGGTCATAGAGCGGCTGGAAAGTTGAAGTCAATGAAAAATTTCAGTGATCCCACTGAACCAACGACCTGCAGGCTCTACAGCTGTGCCTCGAACCCCCTGCGCCACCGCGTAGCCCAACTAATTGGTAAACAATCTGTAAAATTTAGATATGATTTACTAAAAAGTATGCAGATATAGAGCAGGACTCGGTTATAACGTCATGCAAGGGAATGATTATGTCTTGTCGTTATAAACGAGCTTTGTTGTAACCGATAAGTATAATGTTACGGTTGACAGTGAGGAATTAATTGGTACCACAGAATGTATGTGGGGACCGCGGTAGCACAGTGGTTAAGGTGGTGTGCTACAATTCGGAAGGTCGCTGCTTCGATCCCAGCTGGTGTCAGTGGATTTTTCATTCACATAAAATCCTTCTGATCGCACTATCATTCACATAAAATCCCTCTGATCGCACTATGGCCCTGGGGTCTACTCAGCCTCTAACAGAAATGAGCACCAGGAGTATTACCTGGGGGTAAAGGCGGCAGGTGCGTACGGCTGACAACCTACCACCATCCTGTGCCGTTGTCACGAAATATGGGAACCTTCATTTACTGGAACCCTCAGGGTCTGTCCAGGCCTGTAATGGGACTGCTTTACCTTTACCTTTACAGAATGTATGTCGCTGTAGAAGAGATGTCGCATAAAGCGATGTCGTTATAACCAGGTTCCACTGTATTATATCATTTCGTTGTTTCCTCTACGTACAATTGTCACCGCGATCTGAAGAAGGCTTAATTTAAGTTCGAAACACGCAGCCACAATTGTTACAGAAAATTGAATTGTGTGATTTCAAGCTTCCACCGCGCAGTAGATGAGAAATGCGTGCTTCTGGGCTGCTACGCAGCGTGTGGTTGTAATTCTTCTCAGATTCATGACCACTGAAGATCGGACCGATAGGGTGTCCCGATAACGCCAGCAAGTAATTATAATTATTCGCTGCGTAACAGCCCAGAAGAGTGCAGTTCTCGCAAAATTAACTAGTTAAAATTAGTTGTGTTGACGCCCTTTCTTAACACGTCATGTACTACCAACGTCGTCATAATAAAAATGTATACGAAAATTCCTTCACCCCTAAGGATGAACGTTTTACCGAATCATCGGTACGCATCTGCCAAATCACAAGAGGTCGCGAAATGTACAGTCAGAGACTCACGTCACGTCTTGCGTAACCCACTAGTGTTCTAAAACACGTAATTTGTTCTGTTTACATTTTGACGAATGTAATTTTTTTTCAGAGAAAAGGAAAGCAATAATTAAACAGAAAAGGAAATAGTTTCGTAATGTGCATCTTCTTCCTCCGTCTACAATCATGTGGTAATTAAATCAGACTATTAAAAGGGGCGGGGCATGTACCACGCATATGAACAAAACAATATAATAAATATAATAAGTACATGAGTTATAAGATATCATGTGAACAGACAGTAGGCAGTAATTTTGATATTTTGCTGACCTGCATCTCAGAATTAGCAAACTTAATGCAATAATCTTGTTTTATAATAAGTTTATTGTATGCCTCTACATGTTTCGAGCACTGTTGTGCTCATCATCAGAGGTAAAAATTGTATTATAAAGCATCTGGTGGGACCGCGGTAGCACAGTGGTTAAGATGCTGTGCTACAAATCAGAAGGTCGCTGGTTCGATCCCAGCTGGTGTCATTGGAATTTTTCACTGATATAAAATCCTTCCGATGGCACTATGGCCCTGGGGTCGACTCAGCCACTAACAGAAATGAGTACCAGGGGTATTTCCTGGGGGTAAAGGCGGCCGGTGCTTAAGACGGACAACCTTACAACCATCCTGTGCCGTTGTCATGAAATCTGGGAATCTGAACTTCCTGGAACCTTCTGGGGAACTCCGGTCCTGTAACGGGACTGTTTTACCTTTACACCATCTGGTATCATCACACTCGTAGGTGGCCGTCCCGTGCACAGGTTTAGAGAGTGGGTATTATATACCCGGAATCTTTCAACCTGCGCAACGGACGGCCACCTGCAGGTGTGTTGATACCAGATGCTGTATAAGCCTCTACATTTAGAGGCTTATACAATAAACTTATTATAAAATAAGATTTTGTGCATTAAGTTGGTTAAACGTTAGACGCCTAACGTCAACTATAGTTGACGTACCGCACCCCTAACCTCCAAAGTTTCATTTTATATATTTATTCAACAAATATAGGTACGGAATATTTTAAACAAGGTATATACTCTCCGTTTTTTCTCTTAAAAATGCAGTTTGTTTCATAATTCTAACATATTTGGTTCCTGCATTATTCACATTTTATATACAGGGTGTACTAAAATTAAAAAAAATAGTTCCGGCTCCAAAATATTAATTACTAAGAGTATGTAGTAAGTGTGAGGGAATAGACGTAACGTGTTTTTTGCGAGAACGGTAATGAGCAGCTGGGCTCCATAAAAGACGTGGGTAATTGTTTGCCAGCTGTATAAATGTCATCTCTACAAGAACACTCTGCACTCTGCTCCACAAGTCAGCTAAAGTTACTAACAACCAATAAATCAATCGTCCGTACAGCTGGTGTCAATAGTATAACCGCCCAACCTCCTCCCCCCCCCCACATCGCTATATGAAATTCTGAATTACCAAGAGTTATTGTTAGTTTGATTCGTATTTATCATGTAAAACCTTTTCTTCAAGGAATAATTCTACAACGCTTTAAAAAAGGCTTTATATTTTAACAAGACAAGCAATGCGAGATTTGAGGCTTCTGCACCGGCGTCGATGAGGTCTTCGCTCTTCTGGGCTGTTACGCAGTATGGGTACGTAATAACGTAAACTGTGGCGCGTTCGTGTAGCTACCGTTCGTGTAGCTACCGTTCCCATGGAAATGCAACAGTCAGTTCTCTTTGCCGTGTTTCCGAGTTACAAAATATTTCTCACTACTGTCAACAATATCAACATACGTCTTCACGCAAATCGTCCAAAAATTTATGTCTAATTTGAACAAAATGTTGAATTTGTGACTGATTTGTGTACAAGTCCTCAATATCAAGCTCTGATACATGCGGAGAGACGGAAAGACAGACACGGCGAATTTAGGAGGCAATTTTTGCGGCATACTTGAAAGCGTAAAACAACTGCACATAAACTCTAAATGCACTCACACACACACAAGGACTCGTTGTGTCTTTCTTTCTTAAAGACAGCAACGGTGGAATCATTAGCACCGCCTCTTCGTATTTCGAAAGTCACGGGTTCAAATCTGGGAAAGGACAGTGGCTATTATCACTGAGGTTTATCGTGGTAAATCTGATTTCTTAAGCGCCACATACATGCAGTGTAATTATGTAAAAACTGCGCGAAAAACTGAACTGAATGTTCTTTGGCACAGCACAGATTTCCCATCAGGTTTGTCAGTTCTTTTTTTGTCAGTTCTGTGAGTCTTCTTGTGCGTGTGACTATGGTGGATAAAAACAAGGCTGTCGTTTGCTGTTTGCTAGCCACATCGGCCATAATACTACCCGAAAAGAAAGAGTAAAATGTGCAGTAAGAAGTGCTATTTGAAGAGGAATATATCATGCGATGCTCATCTGCTGAATGAATTGCTAGAAACGGATGGGCCTTGAGATGATGCCATCGTGGTGTCGGAAGGTAAACTGAGGAAACTGTGGGATATCCTGAGTGAACTGCGCAGTTCTCTGTGTGAAAGACGACTGGAAAGGACAGTTCTGAGGCCTGCGCTATTGCCTGTCAAAACTGCGCAATTTACTCAGTTTTTCCGTCAGGTATGACGTCCCACAGTAAAATCGCTCAGTTTAACTGAGAGTATATAGGGTGCTTTAGGATAAAGGCTGCCCTAGTATCTCAAATGATGTCACAGCCGCTGCCTTGCACGTCGCTTCTAATTATCATTCATCAGCAATTCTACCCTTCGGTGTAACGTGTTATCAGCCACTTTTGGCGACAATTAATAAATACAACAATTACATGATGTGCTTACCCTCCTGCCCTGTACGTGCAGTCTGCCACCTGAGTATACGGTTGCTATAGAATACAGAATGGTGGCATTAGTCATGCAGGTGTCTCTTGAAAGTGGTGTGCTTGTGTGTGTGTGGATGTGTCTGTGTGTGTAGTTCACGGTTGACGTCATCTCCGTCCGTTAACTTTTAAGTTCCCTTACGACAGGCATAAAACAGGAATACCTTTAAATATATGTCGAGCAAGACGACAGCTACGTCTTAAGAATAAATTCCTTCTAATACATTTAAACGCATTTTTAGTTAGCGTCCTACGTGTTTACAGACTTCCCCTAAAAATAATGTAAACATAGTTTTGACACTTCAGTGTGAGTTCTCTTAATATGGAGTTTCTACTCCTCACCCAATATTTTGCGGATGATAAAATCGAGAAGAATGAGATGGGCCGGGCATGTGACATGTATGGGTGAGGAGAGGGGGGTGTATAGGGTCTTGGTGAGGAAACCGGAGGGAAAGAGACAACTAGGGAGACCTAGGTGTAGATGGGTGAATAATATTAGAATGGATCTCCAGGAGGTGGGATGTGGGTATATGGACTGGATTGGGCTGGCCCAGGATAGAGACAAGTGGCGGACGCTTGTGAGTGCGGTAACGAACCTTCGAGTTCCGT
>Ga0123352_10015690_pt1 | contig 12062 bp, 3 predicted proteins | sample TergutLab28metaG_FD_89700 | JGI IMG/M metagenome (GOLD analysis project Ga0123352, IMG submission 89700) | Labiotermes labralis P1 segment gut microbial communities from Petit-Saut dam, French Guiana - Lab288 P1 | ecosystem: Host-associated > Arthropoda: Insects > Digestive system > Gut ... | reverse complement strand
CATCGTCTCGTGGACCAATGGGACACTTGTTTCAACCAACAAAGAGATTATGTGTAGACAGTATGTGTTACACAGATATTGTCTATGTACCACTCTTCAATTTGTAATATATACGTACATTTAAACTAAATAAACCTTTGCATAAATTTATCAGTCCCAATTTCACTTGGGCACGCCTTGTAAGTATGTATGTATGTATGTATGTATGTATGTATGTATGTGTGTACGTATGTATGTATGTATGTGTGTACGTATGTACCTACGTATGTATGTATGTATGTACGTGTGTACGTATGTACCTATGTATGTATGTATGTACGTACGTACGTATGTATGCATATATATATATATATATATATATATATATACTCACACAAATACCGAGACCTTTCGTACTACACTTGTAACTATACCAAGATGAAGGCATTCACGCAAAGTTTCCGTCTAAATGTTCTACAATGGGCCTATATGCACGTGAAGATGTGAGAATTATCGATAATAGGAAGTGCTCTGCCCGGCTTACATTAGAGGACAGGCTGTGATGTTATGCTTGTAATAGAAATTAAATATTTTCAAGGTCCCTTACTGCAAACGCCGCCATTGTGACGAAGCTAAACCACCCACTTTTCTCACAATCTCTTTCCTTCATAATAATTTCAATACATCTTGCTTAAGAGCTTTCCCTCAAAATTTCTGTCAATTCTAATTTTTTACTGACCTCCTGGTCCCTGATACTTTAATGTCCTTCTTTATGGCACATACAAATGTCCATAGAAGGAAGTATCATACTTCATGGCACGGTGTGCACGTTAATAAATTTTTACTTATCTTTAACAAGTGTAACTATTTCCCTCAGCAATATGTTTTTTTTATTGACACCCAGTCTTCGTATTCTCTTGAGAAGGGAGAACAAATTTCATATTCACTTGGAGCAATATCTGTACTTAGTAAGACTTCTCATTCTTTAGGAACTTGCACATTAATAAATTTGTTACTTTCTATACCCCATATTGACACCGATTACCTGGCACCACGATGGTAACAAGTAGAAGTACAGTCGACGCTGTCCTCTCAGGCGTTCCTGTAATGGTAACAGTTTCCTGGACACTGAAGAAACGAACACTCAAAACTCACTTCAAATGTAATATACTATTATCTATCGATTATTGTCACAACATTCAGACACATTGTTTCCACTCAATTAGACCTTACAGTGTTTTTCCTTTTACACAAATATCGAAGGTCGGGCACTATACAGAATATCGTGTCGAGGAGACCGGCACTCAGTAATGTAGTCGTCGGTGAATTCCCTGGTAGCAGTTACAGCAAATCGATAACAATGCAGGCCTTCAATATCACAGAAACATTTACCCTGACATTACCGTCCTTGAGTATTATTGGAATCGGAACTATAAATAAAATTAAATATGCGTGTTGCCTAACCAAATGGATTGTTTACTGGTTTATCGAAAGTTACTTCGGTAAACTACACGCTTTCCACAATGTCGAATGTCAGGGTGACTGAAAATTATGAAATGGTTAGAGTATGACATATTTTAATCCATATGTCAGCAATGTCCCTACAGTTATTAAGAAAAGCCACGAGATTCGGACTAGCCCATCTCTGGGCACAGATTTAAAAGTCACTAAAAACAGCAGTTCTACCCACTACAACGTTTAGCTTAGAAGCGCGGGAAATAGCAATTGCAATCAACATGCTCGTAAGAAGCGTATATATTAAAAGTGTACAAATGCGTGTAAATTCCTTTCGTCTACCTCCTACTCATTTAGCGTTAACATTGTACTTCAGTCACGGTTTCCTACGATGAGCTAGTTGTGCCTTAGATGATACACACATCCCTACGTGTGGGGACATGTACGAGTATCTGCACATTCATTGCCTAGTCTGTCTGGCGAGAAGTCCATAGCCCTTTCCAGAGAGGGTTCTCCATGCAGCTCGAGCTAGTGTTTCGTCTCTGAAATTCAGTATCTTGAGGAATGCGCTCTTACAAGATGTATAGTGGACTTTTTTTTTTACCGACATTTCGGGACAATATATAGGTCCTATCTTGAAGGGTCTGAATCTTCTTGGACTTCTTGACCCTTGAACATGTGACCGATATGTTTACTGAAACGTCAGTAAGGATTACCACCCTACGCTACGTAAAAACCCAGAAGAGCGCAAATTTCATTTACTTCGCGTCGAAAGCCTGAAATCATTTAAGTGGCATCTCTTCTGCTGAATTTCATCCAGTTGCTGTTTATTTCTTCTTCCCCTTCGCCTCTTCCTTTCTATCCTTCCTTCAATAACGCGTTTTAGAAGGCAGTTTTTAAGCAAGAAGTGACTAATCCAGTTAGCATTCTATTGCTCTATTTTATGTAGAATTTTCCTTTCTTCCTTCACTTTATCTGGACAATGTAATACAAATGTATACAGAATATTTATAAACAGATCGCGGCTCGAATAAGATACGCCAATGTTTAGACAACGTAAAATTCGCGTCCACCCAGCTGGGCTCCTTACTAGATACACGTAAATTTTGAAAATCTTTATAAATTCCCTATACTTGCCTTGGTTTGTGGTCACTCATTTCCGAGTTCCCCAGTTCGGTGACCAGTGGGTTCTAAGTGCTGAACTTTATGCTCTGTCGTGTATAAATTAAAGGCCTTACTGACGTAAACATGTTTTTGTATGGACTATGTTCTGATGTGCGAATTATTACTACAAGAAAGACGACTCAATTATGCCCTTCTTTATTTTACAGTACATGTGTAAGGCACTCAACTACAGGCATAATATAAAATTAAGTTTTGTCTAACTGGATTCACTTTTCTTAAACTGTAATTAGGTGTAATGTTTTAAGACGCTGTTGTTTGCTGATAACATATAGCTTCGGTGAAATGAATGAATGGGTAGGGGAGGACCGAAGTACTTGCAGGAAAACTTGTCTCAGATCCAGCTTTTCTGCAACAGTTGCTACATGCATTGGCCTGGGACTGAACCTGGACTGCTGCGGTGACAGTCTGGCGCATAACCACCTGAACAATGGCACGGCTATTATACAAGTAACTGGTCGTTCCCTTCGACATGTTGAATTTGGGGACTGGTATTCTTTTGTGTTTTGCTTTTGAAGTTTCGCCCACTGTGTTTACAGCTAGAATTGATTATGTGGTGTGCCTACGCACTGAACTCCTGTAGCCCATTTGAAGAAGAAATGAAAATTAACTATTGTCAGCAAGTAATGTGGCTTGAACCGTGCAGCTGACTAATTTGCCGGTCAATGGCAACATTCTCTAACACATAAGATTTCTCTACTCTACACGCTGGTGATAACGGAAATGCGTGTGTTTGTAAACCAACCCGTAATTGGTCAGATAAAAATCATCTGGGAAGAAGATGTTAGGCATTTTCCACATAATTACGGAAGAGACACGCATTTAGAAAATGTGTCAATAGGAGTTCTGACAAAGCATTAACTTAGGCTACGACAAGGTTTCTTATATCTTACGTTCTGTTGCGTCATTAATAGTAAATTTCACCACAAAACAGGCCATGTGTATCGAGAGGGTAAGAAGAGGTGTAGCTCTGCTCTTTCTTTAAATTCTCCGCTGGATTGGGGTGAATGGTCAAGGCCACGCCTCTAATGCTTTACCTCCGGGAAAGAGATCCGTCACGCAAGTTGCAGGGGCCTGAGTGGGCTTCAGGTCCAGCCTGGATTTGTGCGTAAAATCTCGCCTCCGTAGGCATTCGTTCCTCGGACTTTCCAGCACGTAGCCAGTCGCTATAACGACTACGCTATCCCGCACTGTTGTGTCATACTGAACTTCGATTGAACCTTATAATATTTTATAAGATAGAAAGGAATTGAATTAACATTACGATACTTTATGAGTGGAACAAGGAATTTTAATTGAACATTGTATAACATTTTATAAATCAATCAGGAATTTTTAATTAAACTTTTTGTTACCTTATAAATTAATTATTGTATTTATTATTAATACAATATACAATTAATGTAGCTACATTAATTGTATATAACTTAACTTTACATCACATTGTTGTGCAAGACGGACAATAAAAAACATTGCAACATTTGTGAGCATTTTTGGCGTCATATACATTTCGTCTTACGTGCTACATTGTTTGTTTCTTATCTCTGCTGAATACTTTTTTTTTGACTATTGGTACGTCCATCCCCTGCTGAGTGTTGGCTCGCTTCTACACATTTAGTATCAAGAAAGCAGAACCATCGAGTTGTATGTTGTTCATCCGCACAATTAAGGTAACAGTGAAGCAGCTCGACACGACCAGTGTTTTATTGGTCTCAGCCTATTTGAGGCTTCCCAGCATTGTAAATCAATCCCGTGGTTAGCGTCACTCTCCAATAAATAATTCAGTAAATTAGACCAAGGAATTATGAAATGGAAGACTGAATTGACACTAGCAAATTAGCTTATATATATATGTTAGGACTAATCTTGCTGCATGTACCGTGCATTGTGTAGCATTTTATTTTATTTTTCCAACAAATTCATAAAACGTATTAACAATATCTGTTTCTTAAGGCACTCCTACATGTTTCGATGTTTATATATCATCCTCAGGGAGCCTTTTATTATGTACACTAAAGTTGCAAAATTCATAAACTGGTAACATTTTTACAGGTGATTGTTACAGCAAATCAATATATTAAAACCTTTAAAACTTCATAAAATGTGCCAGGTTTTATGTAATTCTTAAAATATTTGTTCTATTACAGTACATAGAACATTGTTATGTGGTTGGTGGCTGTGTATAAAATAGAGTCTGGAATTGTCTTTCTTGGGGGCTCAATCGTGCAATGATTTATGATTTTCTGTAACAATGACCTGTAGCAGTGTTACCATTTTATTGATTTTGTAACTTTAGTGTACATAATAAAAGACTCCCTGAGGATGATATGTCAATACCGATACACGCAGGAGTGCTTTAAGAAAGAGATATTGTTCATATGTATTTTGCGTTTATTGGACAAATATAATAAAATAATAGCCTAATTTGCTTACTTATTTACAGCGCAGTTGTTATTCTTTTTAATTTCATTGCTACTAGCAGAACATGGTTTTACGTGGGAAAAGTAGCCTGCATCATAAAGGTAAAAGAAACACTAATATGTAACTGAAAAAGTTTTCGTGAAAGCTTTCTATAATATTGTGCTACTGCAGACCTCCATATCCTGGCACTTGCTTTTTTATTGTTACCAAGAATCAGTAATCTATTAAAATCAGCAAGTCCTAATATTTAGAACAGTAAATGCACTGCTTTGGGGGAGGAATTTAATGCTTATTTAAAAGTAAGAAACAAGAAAGCCGAAAGCGTCAGCTATAAAAGAAATGGTTCTTTCTATAGGAGCAGCACTTTTAGCACTTTTAGGCACGTTCGCAAAATTGCGAAAAGTGACTGAGCTTCGTCATGTCCGTCCGTCCGTCTGTCTGCATGGAACTACTCGGCTCATAGTGGACAAATTTTCATGAAATTTTATATTTGCATATTTTTCGAAAATCTTTCGAATAAATTCAAGTGTCATTAAAATCGCACAAGAATAAACTGTACTTTACATGAAGACCTACATATATTGTTCATTATATATCGCTCAGTTCTTCTTAGAATGAGAACTATTTCGGACAAAAGTTGTAAATAAAATCGAAACACACATTTTATGTTAAGCAACTTCCCCCACCCCCCACCCCGAAAATCGTGCCTGTTATGAGATAATGTAGAGAAATATTATGGAACAGCGCACGCCACAGGTGACAATATGGCGCATGCGCATTGCATGCTGGATGTCTAACGCTACTAATACACTCACATGTTGTGTAACACTCATTGTTTTTTCACAGCGACAGTTGTTGCACGAACGTGCCTCCATGTTACGTTATGCCTACACTGACTGTCTTGTTCATGGTATGTCCGTTTAGGGAAAAATAATTAAATGTTTTTGTACTAACGTCAAGTACAGCATTGACATAGATGTTAGCCTCTTAAAAAACTAAACATTGATAACTAATATTTCTTAACAAACAGCAGCATCGCTTTAATCTATTCCTGACAATTTTGTTACGTGAGTGGGGGGTGGGGGGTGGTGGAGGGTAAAGGGTTTAAAACTGTGTTATGTTATTCTATTGCAGACTTCCACACTTTATATCATATTACAGTCATATTGGGCAATTGGAATTTTAAAAAACTTATTACCTGTTCAATTCCTCCAGTTATCCTCGTACTTCTACAGGGTGAAACAAAATGTCGTACAATAGATATAGGCTTGTGTTTCCATAACAAGTATTTATACATTTATGTTTCTATGATAAATGCTCTAAATAATTGTTTCAGAAATTTAAAATCAAAAGCAGTGTTCAAAAAAAAATAAATCTTTTAAGACTGGCCCTTAAGTGCACTACATATGGAAATTACAATTGTACATCGGGGGAACCACAGTCCGTGCCCAATCCAAAGACCAATCAGCTAATGTTGTACAGGTAAATAATTGCTATTGATTGTGAAAATTATACCAGCCACATAAATCCACTCTGTGACAGAATGTAAACAGTCTCGTTTTGATAAAATTTGACACATCTTTTCGCCATTTTACTAATGGTTAATCAAGACGGATATTTTGCTCCAATGAAACAAAGTGGTACACTTATCGTATATCTATCAAGGACCCATACCAATCCCAGGAGATCTATAATATTAAATAGCCAGCGCGTCTTTAGACTGAATCCACAGGCATGGCTTTCTTTTCTGCCAGAATTTTGACTAGGCTCAGAGTGAAGAATTTCACTCAAACTACTGTCGGTTCCTGAACAAAATTAATATGCTGATTAAACTTCAGACCTATAAATACACCTACACGTTCGAAAGAGTATGGGGTTCAGGTATTTGGATATAGTTATATGCAGGGAAATACTGGACATCTTGAAAAACATTATCATGAATTTATGGCCAGAGTGTGTAAAAATAACTCCAAAAATCGAGACTGTTCTGCGGATGTGGATTTCCCTTATAATATAGTACACTTCCAATATTGATCTTCATCGTCGGGCCATATCATATCCGGTTCGTCTATGGTATCTTCTCCATCTTTTGACGTTGTCGTCGCTATTATTACTTCCGCGGAGAGAGCACTCTTCGAATGAACCAATTGGAGAATATCTGACATCCTCATTTCAACTCCCGATGATTTCAGGTGGAGCAAAGCTCCAAAAGCTTCCCGTGTAGATATCATAGATCCTGTGAAGAAGAACACGGACGACACCATTTGAAAAGCATCAAGCGGTGTCACTTCTTCTTCGTTGACTAATTTCTTCCCGACAGCTGCAAAGTGGTTCAGAATCGATAGCCCTTTCAAAGTTGTCGAACCCAACGACAAGGACGTCATTCCTGCGTGTAGTCCTGCCAACCTTGTTCCATGCAGAATTCTGGAAGCCACCATACTGACACTACCCAGCGCCAATCCCACCGAGTTAGTAGCAACACCAATCCAATTGGAACGGGCCTCACTACTGTTCAAGCCCAATGTTTGTCCGTGCCTGTGTCTATCAGCCAGTGTTCTTGCACTTCTGCCAAAGCCGATTATACCTGAAGCCAGGCCCAAAACTGTAGCTGTTATGGCAACTGGAGCTACAACAGGGACTGCTAGAGCCGTGAGGCCTAAAGCAGCCGCAACCACACCCGTGGTAAAATCCACAGCACCTAAAATCCTATCAGGCGATTTGCAAGCAGGTGACTCTCCAAAGTCAACATTTACTTTTGAATTTGTTGTTGTGTAAACGCCCTTGTGCGGATAACACATAAAACACCTGGGTAGTTTGTTGTGCTTCAGGTAGTCTAACCAGCCCTTGTATACACGTTGGTTACCATCCACGTATATATAAACTTCCTCGGAGTCTTCCATATCGTGCTTAATTTCTGTAAAAATCCGGAATAGAGGAGAGACCAAGTGCTCTTTACTAAATACGATGCAGACAAACAAGAAAGACAATGATACTTCTTCTTTTTCTGTCTGTTTGAAGATTATTTTGGAAGTCTTGCGGATGGTCTTTAGTTGTTTTTTCGAGTAGCCTGTTCCAGAGTTGAGTTGTGAGTTAGGAAGCTGAGGCGGAGGGCCGAACATGGCGTAAGCGATTTTCCTTTCAAGGCTCTTGCTGTCCTGCCTGCTGTATACATCCGGCTTCATTTGGTCGCCTCCCAGCATCTCGTATAGATTCTGTTGCACTTCCGTCGCCTCTGCTTTCCATGACTTCACTTCCGGTGTATCCCAGTGAAGTTTGACGTCTTCAGGAACAGGCCGTTGAATGATAGAAGCGTAATCCTGAGAAAATAATATGACCTGTAAAACTTTGTTAAAATACGTCTACTTACGAGATACATAATTTACATTTCTATGTCTTATTTTCTATACAAGACAAACAGATAAGCCTGTCGTTTATATTTTTATAAATGGTCCTCCTCTTCCATAATGCTGTTTATACATGGGTTGTTTTATTGTTGTTGTTGATGTTGTAGTTGCATAACACAGTGATCAGTAGAATCTTATGTACAAGTCAAGTAAATATAAGAAATTACCGAAAATACTTAATAAGTTACTGTTGCATTCAATTTTAGTATGGGAGTTTATTCTTATGACTTTCAGGGTTTCAAAATTTACACATAGGTAGTTTTCACTTTGCTTTCTGCAGGCACGTGCAGCAAAACTGTTATCCATATACAAGAAACCAAATAATTCTGGAAGTTGTGATCAATTCCCTGTCTTACTAGTAGGCCAGTGTTTCGAATTGGCATTTTCTTTCTTCACCAAAGTGAAATAAGGCTAATCTCGTGAAACGCCTGAGTTATGTCAATTTGCTTATTTTAATAGGAACAGTCGGAGTGTCGCAGGCTCCTACACGTCTGTGCGTGCGTGTGTGTCGTTCTCTTTGTTAAACTGATTTTAGTTGATGTTGGTGTGGTTATTATAACATTAGAGGCCACTTCATCTTTGTTTCCTCTCATTTCCTGTCATCAGTAATGCCAATGTGGCCGCCACGCAGGCTTCCGACCTGGAAGCACATTACCTCCAATTTTGGACTTTTGTTGTGAGAGTGATGATCGATTGAAAAATATGAAATTTTTTATGGTTTTAATTTGGAAGCAAAACAACAATATGGCCGCAGAGTGAAATCTATTTAAACGTAGAGAAACACGTTCCTTAAGTGCTTATACTAGGACATTTTATCTAGTCAATTAAAATATCTAATCGTCATTTATGATAATTAGACCTACAAATCCTGCATAAAATGTATTTTGTATGTTAAAAATAAGTATGAAACTGGCAACGGAGTAAAGAAGACTTGGACTGCTTCACTTTGAATATTACGGTACTATGGCCTTTCGAAACGTCAGTAATTGTTTACTAGTCAAAACAGTGTAACATCCCAGAAGACTTGAATCTTTAGCAGTGCTACTGTGAGGAAATCATATCTCCGTTGTGTACGACAGTCTTAATGTTGCCAGTATCTACGAGTATGTATATGTGCGTAATGTATAAACAGCTCCACACATTTCGTTGCAATTCGACACAGATTGCTTGTAGTAAACCTTACCGGAGAATTCTGTTTTTGAGTCGTACTGAATAATACAAGTGTAAGGACCAGATCACATAGTGTCATGAAAGGAGGGCTTCCCATACATTATAAGCCGTCTTATAAATTCAATTCAAAATTGGTCACTCGCAATGTTGTTGTCCTGTAATTCTGATTTTCAAATGCACTGGGCTAGAACAAAATTCATTATGCCTAAGTCCAAAAAGATTCTTTCCCATAAAAGAGAGTTTGTTGAAATACAGCACGGAAAAATTTCGCAAATTTGAATTTCAAAATTTGCATTTTAATATATTTAAATTACTTGAAAGAAAGCCAGTGGGAATTTTGTGTATCAGTTTTCCAGTTCTGTAAGGTAGGAATGTACGTTAGGCTTCTAAAATCCTGTAGCTTGTAGAGAGTGATGACGCATACCTAAGTCTGAAAAACGCTCACCTGTATCTATAAGACGTGGACTCTTCATTGTGAAACAAACTGAAAGGTGCGATAAGAAGAGATAACATTGAGATGTCATTCACAGTTCTGTCTGCTGCCTACAGATAGAGATAAATCATCACTTCAGGCTAGACAAATTTACAACACTTTAACTGTCAAATTTTCCTTAGAAAATGGCCTATCCTCCAAGCCGATTATTTTTGTCAAAAATACTACATTCTTAATTTTATGTGTTTCCAAGGAATATCTGAATTCGATGGGAAAACTCCATTTAGTTTTAAGTAGGGAAATATGGCAAGGGTAAAAAAGTGCATCTGTCCCTGTCCACGCAATTCAGGCATATGAGGAGTCAAGCTGGAGGTGTGTGGTTAAAATGACGACCCCGCCATCTTACATCCGAAAAAAAAAATCATGCTACCCATTGGATAGCACATTGAATAACAGGCTTTTAGCGCCACAGAACTGGTATGGACATTCTGGAGGCAAGAAAAGTGTCTTTCCCTTGTTGGGATTCGAACTCTGAAACCTCTAACACATAACATAGACACAATACCGACTACGGCTATTCCGGCCTGTACTAGGGAATTGCTGATTAAAATCTCCTCATGGCTTATTGATAGTGTCCTGTTATTTAAAATACAGTTACAGATACATGGACTAACACAGGCTAAAAACAAAACTGTAGGTTTCTAGGCAAGGATGTTAGATTGTGGCACTTATTATCCAAAAGCTAGACTATCGTGGAACCCGTATTTCGTCACTTAAGACTCCAAGAAGATGTTGTTAGAACTCGGTAAACAATCTCTTGCCCTTTTATCCAGGCTGTAGAATTTATGTCGGTTTAATTGAAGGGGCGAAGAACATAATGTAATTGATCGCGATGATAATTCTTAACGTTGAATCTGGCCTACAGTGGTAATATTCGCAAAGTATACATTCCTCAAAGGTATCTTAAAAACAGTGGGACATATCTGAGACCGAGAACAAAGACCCAATTCGCACACATCTACGAAGGGGTGCTGATAAGTCCTTAGCCCGGCTACTTCCCGATATCGTAGGACGGAATCGATAGCATTGTTGGAAATACGGGTTTTTTCATGTGCCGAATTGCAAGTTTTTTTCTTGTTACAGAAGCTGAAAGGAAGCATGTCAAGCGACGCGCGCGATTTCAACAACATGGTGACGCGAGCTGTCATCAAGTTTTTTTTTTCTTCAAGGCAAGGCGCCGAAGGAAATTCACCCCATTCTGACAGAAACGTTAGGGGAACATGCACCATCGTATGCCACAGTCAAAAACTGGATGGCCCAGTTTGAACGAGGTGATTTTTCCACCTGTGGTGCGCTTCGTCCTGGACGATCCAAAACAGTGACCAACCCGAGATTATTGATCAAATTATGTTCGGAATTTGTAGTCAAATAATCAGCTCTACATTTTGGTACAGGATCGGTATGTGAAAAACAGATTACATAAATACTTATGAAACCGATTCTTGTTGTTAAATTATTACATTAACAAACAAAACAATAAAGATGTAATATATTGGTCCTTAATTAAGCGCTACTACATGTTTCGGCTGTCTACATCAACCATCATCAGGTAGGCATCAGGTCACTGTTTATTGGAAGAGACATCTCACCTTCTTATTGTTTTTGTGAACTGATGCCTACCTGATGATGGCTGATGTAGATAGCCACAATACAGTGGCCTACCCAGGAAATTTGTTCGGGGGGGGGGGTTACAACAAATTCAGTTGAGGACGGAGGTCAGTGAGAAAAGGGGTCTGGGGGCGGTAGCCCCTTAGTCAGGGGTTCTGGAGGCAGCTGTAATTTGATGCAAGAAATTTCATTTCATATAGTAAAATTTTCTTAATTTTTTGTACTTTAAGACTATTTATGATGACAACCAATTTATTTGTCATTGCTAATGTAAAACAATTGCGAACCTAGGTAGTTTTAGAATTTTACTGCCTTTTTCCCGAACTTCTTGGGGTGTTGGCGTCCTAGAT
>Ga0123352_10015689_pt1 | contig 12063 bp, 10 predicted proteins | sample TergutLab28metaG_FD_89700 | JGI IMG/M metagenome (GOLD analysis project Ga0123352, IMG submission 89700) | Labiotermes labralis P1 segment gut microbial communities from Petit-Saut dam, French Guiana - Lab288 P1 | ecosystem: Host-associated > Arthropoda: Insects > Digestive system > Gut ... | reverse complement strand
TCCCCGAAAAGTCAAAGACTTTTTGGGGTGGTGCTAATTTTTAAGCGGCGGGCGAACTGACCAACCTCACTACGTTCGGTTAGGGTGGGGGTTTCATGCCCTCCACCAAATAGCTTTACATTTTTGTAGAAAATGTAAAGCCTTGACTATAATGCTTTTGGTACTTATTGCTGTCTGTTACTTTCCTTCCACCTTTCGTTAAGCTCTTGGCGCTGCTGTTTTTTCAGGGCTTCAATATCAATTTTACTTAGGTCTATGATTATACAATCATCACACATACCTACAGAGTTGATATTTACCCCATCAAGCATACATTCAAATTTCTTGCTGCAGATACAGTAGTCAAAAGCACAATCCATAATTATCTCCTCATCATTAGTATTTGTTACTAGTATATAATAATTCTTATTATTTTACAACATCTAATGTGATTAGATGTTATTATTTTAGCGGTGATGAGAAATGAAATCTTTAAAAACGAATGTAAGCCTTTCCTTAGACTGGGATTTACTCGAAAAAGTGAGAGTTTTGGCCGAAGAAGATGACAGGGCCCTTTCTTCATATATAAACATTGTACTTAAAGCCCATGTTGAAGAGATTGAGAAGGGCAAAGGGGAGTAATGTTTGTTTGGCATTGCTGTGTAAACCTGCTGTAATTAGGCCATAAATAAAAAAAGATGCGCCAATATATACCGAACACAGGCTGCTTTAAGTGCGGCCGGTTTATTGAGTTATTTTATGAAAAGATAATCAGCTCGCCTTACTAATGAGGGCTGATTATCTTTTTTTGTCTTTCTTGTTGATATATAGGTGATACTATCATAAATGGCATTGTATGAAATAACATCATAATAAAGGTCAAAATTAGGTAAAAAATTATAAAATTTTTGACCTTTACATATAATAAGCGAAAAGATTAATATATTATTAAGATACTATAGCCAACGGAGTGGAAAGGCTGACATGATAAAAATTGGCAAACCTGAGAGAGAAATACTGGAGCAGCTGGCAGCGGCGAAAGAGCCGGTTTTTCTTGAGGATTTGAAGTGTGCGCTTGGTCTGAGTGACCGGAGGTTAAAGGCTTCACTACTCTATATACATGATTTTTTGCTGGAAAAGTTTTGTGCAGATTGCCTTGAGTTAGAGCGTAAAACAGTTTGCCTAAGCGCTTGTGCCCATAACGGCAAAATACAAGAGCTGACAAGAAATTTAAGTAAGGCAGAGTATTATCTGTCGAAGCAAGAGCGTGAGGAGGTCATATACTTTCACTTTATAGCAGGCATAGGCAAAACCCTTGATGATTTGTCAACGGCTTTAGATATTAGCAAAACCACCCTCAAAAGCTCTTTGCCCTTTGTCCGCAATATGATACATTCTTATGGGCTAAAACTGGAGAATGTTACAAAAACCGGGTTACAGCTTACCGGTGATGAGCGTGTAATACGAAAAGCCTTGCTGGACTTTTTGTATTTAAATTGCAAAATGTCTGTGTCAAAAAATGGCAGTATAGAGGTAAACTTAAACCACCTAAACCCGTATTTGCAAGATTTCGTGGGCCGTGTGATTTACCCGGATGTTATTGAAAAGGCGGTTGCTGTTTTAAAAAGTTTAAATGACAATATCGACATTGCTTTTGAAAATGATGAGGTTTATTTTATAGCATTGCTAATACTGGCAATACTATATTACCGTACAGAAGCGAATAATTTGCTGCCACCGGCTGTATTACCTGCAGTTAATGAAAAGGCCGCAGCCTTGTCAAAAAAAGTTGCTCCTACTGTAGGTGCTGCCTTTGGCCTGAACCTAAACTCAAGAGAATTAGACGATTTTCTGATAATACTTAATAAAGGGTATTTGTCTGATTGGTTAGAGTTCAATGAAGTGCAGTTAATAGGAATACAGATAGTCATACATCGAATTATTTCCGGCATATTGTCAGAGAGTTTGAGCAGCACAGTTAATTTGTCAAAAATACTTAATCCTGACTTAGAAAACGCCTTTGAAATGCTCTATACCCATATATACAAAGCCGTTGCCAGGATAAGGAGTGATATTAGGATACAGAATCCTTTCTTGGAAGATGTTCGAACAAACTTTCCCGAACTGTTTAATCTTACAGCCGGGAAGTTAATACCTCTTGAAGAGCTGACAGGCAAAGCTTTTAACCCCGATGAAGTCGCTTATATAACGTTGCTTAGTGAGAACCTTATTTCACACCTGCTGCGGGACGGAGAAAGGCTTGCTGTGAAGCAAATTATAATCATATGTGGTGCCGGCTTTGGAACAGGGCAAATAATAAAGAACAAAATTGAAAAAATATTTGATGTTCAAGTTAAAAGCATAATCCCTTTTAGACAGCTTGAGTCAGCTATAGATGATTACGAGGTTGACTTTTTTGTTTCTACTGTTCCCATACAGTATAAAAATGAAAGTATTATTGAAGTTAGCCCCTTAATAACCATAGCCGATATAGAAAAACTTAAAGCAGCGGGAATAAAAGAAAATACATTTGACCTTGATAGGCTTTTGGACATTATAGAATCCTCCTGTTTTGTGCACGATAGAAACGCCTTAGTAGCCGGCCTTAAAAAAATGCTCAATATTAAGGAAGTTAAAGCACGAAAGCATAACATACTGCTTAATTATTTGTCAGAAAAACTTGTAGCTCTCAGGCAAGAAGCTGCAACATGGCAAGAGGCTGTTAGGTTTGCAGGGAACCTTCTTCTTAAGAACGGCAACATAAAAGAATCTTATATAGAAGCAATGATAAAAAACGTAGATTTATTTGGCCCTTATATAACCATAGGGCGCGGCATTGCTCTTCCTCACGCAAAAAATGAAGATAATGTGCTTGCTCCCGGTTTTTCCATAGTCACGCTTAAAGAGCCGGTAGTTTTTGACAATGATGAAAAAGTCAATGTCATAATTTGCTTTTGTGCAAAATCTAAGGACGGATATGAGGAAGCGTTACTTGCCCTTACTGAGCTGATAGAGTATCGCAACTTGCTAGGCTTAATGGAGGCTGCCGGTACACCGGAGGAGTTTATGAGGTTGGTTACAGACCTTGAAGCTTTTCAACAAAAAATTCAATTAATATAAAAGGAGTAAGTTATGAGCCTATTAATGCCTAACGTTATTGGTTTGCAAAAGGTTGCTGCCACTGCTGCTGAAAGTATAGCTGTTGCCGGTGAGTTTTTAGAAAAGGCAGGTTACACCGCAAAGAGCTATACAGCGGCGATGATTAAAAATTTTGAAACAAACGGGCCTTATTTCGTATTGGCTCCGTGTTTTGCAATGCCTCATGCAAGGCCAACTGATGGGGTCTTGAAAAGTGGTATTTCTCTTATCACGCTTGAAAGCCCTGTTAATTTTGGCTCTGAAAACGATCCGGTGAAAGTAGTTCTGGCCTTAGCCACAGGCAGTGATGAGGAGCATATTGAATATATGAAAAAAATTGCAACGGCATTAAGCCAAGCTGATATTATTGACAGGCTTTATAACTGCAAAACAGTTGAGGAAGTAATGAACACTATATAAATATAGCTAACGTACTTCAGAAACGTGATAAGAAAACGCAGGATTTTTTCCGCAAGACTAAGGAAGTGACAACGCAGCTTGCAATGCATTTTTTGCGGTGAAAAGACTAGTTTTCTATCACGGTTTTGGAGTTCGTTAGCTATATTAGGCCTCTTCTGAAACTGTTTCGCAAGAGGCCTATTAGACATATAAAGGAGCTGATATTTTGAAAATTATTTGTGTTTGCGGGCTTGGAATGGGCTCCAGCCTCATATTGAAAATGAATGTAGAGGATGTTTTAAAAGAAGTAGGCGTAAAAGCCGAAATAGAGCACTCTGATGCGTCTTCTGCTCGCTCAGAGGCATGTGACTACATAGTCACAACCACTGAAATTGCAAAGTCACTGGAAGGGGCCAAAGGAAAAATCATCATTTCAAACAATTTCATAGAAAAAGAGGAAATAAAACGGGCACTTAAAGAGGGCGGGGTGATTGCCGGTTGAGGGTTGATAAAACCTTGGAAGCTCCGTCTCCAAACCGACGCAAGGGGCAAACTCCTTGAGCAACTTTGCAAAGGCATGTGACAGCTTAGTGTCAACAGGCCCTAACTTAATTTTGCAAGAAGTCTATTATAAACTATGAAGCATCAATTATTAAGGGAGGAATGATCCATGACCATCATCAACTGGATAGCAACAAACATTTTTGGCAACCCGGGATTCTTTTTGGGTCTTATAGTAATGACGGGGCTTTTGCTGCAAGGCAAAACAGCCTCACAAACGGCCCAGGGCACTATTAAGGCTATCATTGGTTTTTTAATTATTAACCTTGGTGCCGGCGCTGTGGTAGAGGCACTCATAATTTTTGAACCTATGTGGGCAGAGGTCTTTGGCTTGGGCACCCAAAGTTTGGGCAGTTTTATGGGGCAAGAGCTATTTATGTCACAATTTGGTACGGTTGTGACACTTTCTATGACATTGGGTTTTCTTGTTAATGTTTTGATAGCCCGCTTTACAAAATTTAAATATATCTATCTAACCGGTCATATGATGTTTTGGACATCTATGATATTCACAGGCATAGTGGTGGACGGTGCGCCAAATGCCAATACAGCCGTACTCACCATATTTATCTCTTTGGTTCTGGGAATTTATTGGACATTTCAACCGGCCGTCACTCAGGTTTATCTACGTAAAATAACCGGCGGCGATTCTATAGCTCTTGGCCACACTGCCGGCTCTGTAGCATTTCTTGGCGCATTTTTCGGCAAGTTTGTAGGTGACCCTAAAAAAAGCACAGAAGACCTTAAAATATCTGACAGATGGGCCTTCTTACGTGATTCAAATATAGTTACCGGCCTTACAATGGCCTTGCTTTTTGTTGTAGGCGCGGTTATACTTTATATCAGAAATACAGAAGGTGCCTTGGCTCTCATAGCCTCATCAGGCGATACGGCCTTTATTATCGAGTCTATATTAAACGCTCTGCGCTTTGCCGGCGGTATTGCGGTTGTGCTTTTCGGTGTTAGGATGTTTATAGGTGAGATGGTTCCTGCGTTTAAAGGCATTGCAACCAAAATTGTGCCCGGTGCTGTTCCGGCCCTTGACTGCCCTGTGGTTTACCCTTACGCGCCAAATGCGGTTATAATAGGTTTCTTAGGTGCTTTTGCTGCCAGTTTAGTTTGGCTTGTTGTAATAGGTATGACTGTTGGTTATGTTTTCGTGCCTACAATGATAGCTATTTTCTTCCATGCGGGCACAGCAGGCGTATTTGGCAACTCCACCGGCGGCGTTCGCGGTGCTTTGCTTGGCGGTGTAATAACCGCAACCATAATAGCCTGGGGGCAAGCTTTTATGGTTATGAATCTTATTGGCTCCACTGTGCCTGACGTGGCTATGTGGGCTGCCGACTCGGATATGTTTATACTGGGGCCGATTATTAGGTTGATATCGTCGATTATTTTCTAAACTTTCTGCATACCATCTATTCAATACATTAGGTAGGGACAGCCGGTTATCTATAAAAACTTTGCTTTAATATAGGTAACCGGCTGCCCAAAAAGGAGGTAGCAATGTCTTTCATTCGTACTATAACTGCCGACATCCCGCCTGGGGAGCTGGGTTTCACCCTAAGCCACGAGCATCTGATTTGCCGCCCCATGCTGTGGATACAAAGGGGTGACGATGATTTAATACTGGACGACATAGAAAAAACAGCCTCAGATGTTACGGAATATATGGTTGGGGGCGGCAAAAGCCTGGTAGATGCAACCGCCATAGATTATGGCCGTGACATAGAGGCTGTGGCCGAAATCGCTCGCACAACAGGCCTTCAAATTGTTGCTACAGCGGGCTTTAACAAAGGGATACTTTGGCCCGCGAGATTAACAAAAGAGCTTAGAAACCAGCTGGGGCCTTTTGCAACCTACAAAGAGTGGATAGAGCAAACCTCTGTAGATGATTTGGCAAGGCACGTTATAGAAGAGGTGGAGGTAGGCCTCGAAGGTACAGACTACAAAGCCGGCCAGGTTAAATTTGGTACAGGTTATAACTCCATTTCGCCGCTGGAAGAAAAAACGATAAGGGCAGTGGCTGCGGCGCATCATCAAACTAAAGCTCCCGTCCACAGCCATACAGAAGCGGGTACAATGGCGCTTGAGCAGATAGAGTTCTTAAAGGAAGAAGGGGTAGAGCTGGGTGCTGTCTCCTTTGGTCATATGGACAGGAATCTTGACATCTACTACTATGAGAAAATTTTGGACACAGGGGCTTTTCTTTCCTTTGACGGCATAGGCAAAATTAAATATGCGCCTGAATCAGCGCGTATAGAAGCGATTATTGAGCTGTGCAAGCGCGGTCATTCGGCGCAGATTCTTGTTAGCCATGACTTAGCACGGAAATCTTACTACAAAAACTACAATCACGGGATAGGGCTTGCTTTTATCAACACCAAGTGGATACCACGGTTTGTGGAGCAGGCAAATGAGGCGGGGCTTGATGGGGCCGGGCTTATAAAGGCTTTTTTTGTTGACAACCCAAGGGGCTGCTTTACTTTTGGAAAGCTTTAAGATGTTGGTTAATGCCTTAGAGCCTGTCCTCAAATATTGCCGGAGCTTTTGGCCCCGGATATATTAAGAAAACCGTGCTATGCACGGTTTTCCGTGTTAGAGCCTGTTTAATATTTTGCTTTTGGCGGATTTTTGAGAGATTTTTTTCTACCGGGCAAGGAAAGGCGAAACGCGCATACTTAAACTAATACCAATCCTGATTAAAATCCTGTACTTTATCATGCCTAAAATCACCCCAAAAGCGCTTCACCTCGCGCTTTCGGGGCGGCGCTCAAACTACAGGTTTTAATCTAGGATTGGTATAAGTATATAAGTTTCGCGTTGACAAAGTATGGCTGAAAAATCACCAAAAAGATATTGGAATGGATATATTAAAATTGAAAGAAGGTATCATATGAAACTCCACCATACTGATGCATTCACGTTAAAGTCTGAGCTTTCCTGCCGAAAGATAGCCCTGCTGCCCATAGGTGCGACGGAGGCTCATGGCCCTCACCTGCCTTTTGGAACAGACAGTATTTTAGCTGAGCGGCTCTGTGAGAAATTGGCGGAAAAAATTGAAGCTGTTACACTACCCTCTATACACTACTCACAAGTTTGGAGTTTGGGGAAGTTTAGCGGCAGTATAGGCATAAGTTTTGAACTGCTTACCAAAATGATAACTGAGCTTTTAATAGACATACATCGTAATGGTTTTGAGCTTATTGTTATTGTAAATGCTCATTTGGGTAATTTAAATGCTGTGAAAGAAGCCACTCGTGCGGCATACAAACAAAACTCCGATATAAATGTTATGTATTTTTTCTATCCCGGTGCAAACAAAATCATACCGCAAGTTATGGGTCAGAACTTAAGCGAGCATGGCTTTTTCCATGCCGATGAGATAGAGACATCTTACATGCTGCACCTTGCGCCGGAATTTGTTGATATGGAGAAAGCCGTTAACGAGGCTCCCAACATACCCGAGCTTATAGACGTGACCCCTATACGCTGGGACGAATTTACTGACACGGCTGTACTTGGCAACGCCGCTGATGCCACAGCAGAAAAGGGTGCAGCAGCAATTGAGTATGTTATAGATGAAATGGTGAGGCTGGTGGGACTAAAAGTTTCCGAGGCTTGAAACCCAAAAACACTGCCCGCAAAATCAGGATTTTGTGAGTCCCCGCTCCCCCGCAAGGGATGAAGTCCCTTGGCCCGTTATAAAAACCGTGCAAAGTGCAGTAAAGGTGCTACTGCTTAAACGAGTAATCTATAATAGACTTCTTGCAAAATTAAGTTAGTTTTCCCGGGCTCCCGCGAAATATCAGGCCTCAATGATTTTCCGGGAGCGTGGAAAACTAATTTTGCTAGAAATCTATTATTTTTGCTTTTATTTGGATTATTTTTGATGTATACTGATATAGCTGATTAACTTTAAAAGGCTAAAATTAATTAACTGAATTTGGCTTTACCAAATATACACAAAAAGAGGGGAATGTTACATGTCAAAACTCAAGCTAGGCATATTAACAGGCGGTGGTGATGCGCCGGGGCTAAACGCTGTCATATACGGTATAGTTAAGACTATAAAACAGCGGCACACGGCAGACATTATCGGTTACAAATTCGGCTACAAGGGCCTTTATAACAATGATTTTATTGAACTGACTAATGAGAGTATTTCGGGTATACTGCATAGGGGCGGCACCATTTTGCACAGCTCTAACAAAGATAATTTATTTGCCCACCCTGTAGGCACCGATGAAAACGGCAAACCAATATTAAAAGACATGTCTGACGTGGCTATAGAAAACATGAAAAAAGAAGGGGTAAATGTTCTTATAGTTCTGGGTGGTGACGGAACGCTAACATCAGCCCGCGACTTTGCCCGCAAAGGTGTAAACGTCATAGGTGTGCCCAAAACCATAGATAATGACTTAGCCAGCACCGATTCTACATTTGGTTTTGACACAGCAGTGAACATAGTTACGGAAAACTTAGGCCGGCTGCACACAACGGCTGAGTCACATCACAGAATTTTAATAGCTGAGGTTATGGGCCGCTATGCAGGCTGGATAGCACTGCACGCAGGCCTTGCCGGCTCTGCCGATGTTATTTTGCTGCCTGAGTTTCCTTATGACATAAACGCAATAGTCCAGAAGATAAAAGACCGTGAAGCAGTAGGTAAAAACTTTACCATAATAGTGGCCGGTGAAGGGGCCAAGCCTAAGGATGGACAGGCTATAGTTTCGAAGGTAGTGGAAGACAGCCCCGACGCTATACGTCTGGGCGGCATAGGTGCTAAGCTTGCTTTTGACCTTGAGCCTCTTGTGAATCATGAAGTTAGGAGCGTTGCGCTCGGCCATATCCAGCGTGGCGGTGAAACATCAGCGGCGGACAGGATACTGTCGCTGCGCTACGCTAATAAAGTTGTGGATATGATAGAAAAAGGCGAGTTTGGCAACATGGCCGCCTTAAAGGGCGGAGCCATGGGTTATGACAGCCTTGAAAATGTTATTGGCGAGAACAAGATAGTCACCAAAAACCATGAGTTGGTGAAAGCGGCTAAGGATTTGGGAATTATTTTTGCAGATGGTGACGGTTGTTAAAGACCTTGGGGCTGCTGCCTCCCGAACTCTGAATTTGTTTCGGCCGGGCACACGCCAAGCCTCTTGACCCTTTATACATAAAAAAAGAACTGCTTCGGCAGTTCTTTTTTTTACAGATTTTACCAAAATACCAAATTTTTGGTATATTTGAAAAAATTTTCCTAAAATGCTAAAGTATTCCAATTTTACTACCGATAAAAATCATGAAAAGCTAAAAGAGCTTTAAACATCTAAGTAACTCGGCCGAAAGGATACGGCAGACAACTTAAAAGGAGCAGGTGCATATGTTATACATTTCTCTGCGTGAAGGTGATTATGTAGTTATAGGCGGTACCGTAAAAGTGTGCTACGACCACATGAATGGCAAGGACGGCCTTGTGCTCGGGATAGATGCGCCTAAAGACGTACAAGTGCTGCGCGGCAAGTATTACGAGGAAGAGCTTAAAAGAATGGCTGATGCAGGTGACGCTAAAGCAAAAGAGCTGTTTGAAAAGCTTGAAAAAGAAACAGCCAAGCGCCTTCGTAAATATAACAAACGCCGTGAAAGCCGCAATGAGCAAGACCGCCGCATAGCCGCAGGTGAAATTAATCCCTACCACAAAACCCCAAAATGGAATGGCATTAAAGAATCGGATTTAAATGTTTACAGTGATGATAGGAACGTTAAGGTGAAGTATAAAAAGTCTGCTGTTGTTTCGGAGTAGATAGTACAGTTATCAAAGTGGCTTGGTTTTTTTCGGTCCGGCTTTTATACCGTCTCTTAAAATCTCATTGCCGCCGAAAGGCATATAAGAAAAACTTATATTTCTTTCGGTCGCAATGACCAAAAAGCTCTTAGGAAAGCAATTGTTGAAACAGTTTCGTAAGAGGGCTAATGTGGATCGCAGCGGTTCCGGCCGGGTGCTGTTGTCCTACAGTAATCTTATGAAAGTGGCTTTGCTGTTTTTGTAAGAGCTAATTACCCATAAGGATATGGGTACAAATTTAAGGGGTAAATAACCCACTTCAAGGAGGAAGAATTATGTCTAACATGGTAGTAAGAACTAACGTAATGAGTTTAAACTCACACAGAAATTTAGGTATGACAGGCGGCATGCAGGCAAAAAGCTCACAGAGGCTTTCCAGCGGTTTTAGAATCAACTCTGCAGCTGATGATGCCGCAGGCCTTGGTATCTCTGAAACTATGAGAGCGCAAATCCGCGGTCTTGACCAAGCTTCAAGAAATGCGCAAGACGGCATCAGCCTTATCCAAACGGCTGAGGGCGCACTTAGCACAGTTAATGAAATGGTTACACGTATTCGTGAGTTAGTTGTTCAATCAGGTAATGACACTAATACTGATGATGACCGCGGTCGCATTCAAGATGAAATTGATCAGTTAACACAAGAAATTACTGAGGTTTCAGTAAGAACAGAGTTTAACACTATGAATCTTTTGGGTGGTTCAGGCGCCCCTACTGGCATGAGTGCTGTTTTGAATGCTTTTGATATTTCTGCTTTTGATCCTCAGACAGATGATATCAGCCAGATTATGCGTGCTATCAATTTGATTGAAAGGCACTTAAATCTTGATAAAGGCACCGCCGTTTTGGCTGACTGGACTAATGGCGGAACCGAAATCTTAGATCTTATAGCTTTTGGCGCTCAACAAGATATGTCTACGCTTCATGGTCTATCAGGCAACTTAGTTTCTCTTCTTGAAACTGCAACCGGTCTTAATTGGACTGACCCTGCTACAATAAATACTACAGAGCAAGCCCGTGATAACGCCAGAATTCTTGAGGCAGCATCGAACTTATGGAATGCTCTTGAAAATGGCGGCTCTGAGCAGTCATTTACTTTCCAAATTGGAGCTAACTCTAACCAACAAATAACTGTTGATATATCAAGCATGAGCTGGGATTCTATTTCAGGCAGCCTTGTTATTGACCTCGCTGATGTAGGCAGTGATGTTGATGCTTTATTAGACCGTTTAGATGATACCCTTGGTGTTGTAACAGCTCAAAGGTCTGAATTGGGTGCTGTTCAAAACAGACTTGAGTACACTATTGAAAACCTTGACATAGCCAGCGAGAACCTGTCTGCTGCCGAATCTCGTGTTCGTGACGCTGACATGGCTAAAGAAATGATGAAATTTACTCAAGCTAACGTGCTTCAACAAGCTGCTATATCTATGCTTGCTCAAGCTAACCAATCTCCTCAGTCTATCCTTCAACTTCTTGGATAGTATTTGGGGTTTGTAAAAGCACTATGTACCAACATACCAAAAAGCCCCTGCGCAAGCAGGGGCTTTTTTATTATAGCTGTATCACTTTAAAAGAGATACAGGCCAAATGTGAACATTTAGAAGATTAACTTGAAAAGCAACAAGTCAAAGGGTTCGCTCCGCGAACTTCGCTGCGTGAAGCTGAAGTTTGAAGCCCCGCTTCACCGCAAAACGCTCACCCACCGCTTTCGCCGAAGCTCACGCTTCGGCATAGAAGCGGTGGCCTATGACCAACGGTCAATCTACCCCATCATCTCGAATCCTACGGCATCTCAATGAGTGGGACGTTAATAAACTTAAAAATCATTTCAAACAAGTTTGATAATTTTTAAGTTTATTAACTATAGTTCACATTTGACGCACCTAGTCAGTGAGAGTCTTGTGACGGGTTTTAGCATCACAAGCCCGAACGGTTTTTTCGCCTTTGGCGAAAAAAGACTACATCTTTAATCCCTTCGGGATCGCAGTGCGGGACGTTCAATTAAATTTATAGTGGAATTCCTTTGAAATAGTATCGGAAATTTAGCTTGATAAATTTCCGATACCTGTTTCAAAGGTAGGCTACGGGCGCGTTAGCGTCCCGGCCTAGTTCTACAAAATAGTTACATATGTAACTATTTTGTA
>Ga0123352_10015687_pt1 | contig 12064 bp, 9 predicted proteins | sample TergutLab28metaG_FD_89700 | JGI IMG/M metagenome (GOLD analysis project Ga0123352, IMG submission 89700) | Labiotermes labralis P1 segment gut microbial communities from Petit-Saut dam, French Guiana - Lab288 P1 | ecosystem: Host-associated > Arthropoda: Insects > Digestive system > Gut ... | reverse complement strand
GTGTGGTGTGTGTGTGTGTGTGTGGAGGTATAGCTCTTTGAATGATTGACTTAGGCGCTACATCAAGGTTGGTGATGAAATTGACGGTTAGGTCGCTTTATGTATCAAAGAGAGGATAATTCATGAGATCCAGAATTGGTTGTCAGTTGGAGATAAAATTGCTGTTCTGTCCGGAAATCGAACCCCGACCATACAGCCCATAACGGATAGTCATACTGACTGAGGTACCCCAGGGTTATTGTATATCTGGTCAACACCCAATATATATATATATATATATATATATGTATATATGTATGTATGTATGTAATGTATGTATGTATGTATGTATGTGTGTGTGTGCGTATGTCTGTCTGTATACGTGTGTATGTATGTGTGTCTGTATGTATGTATGTACGTATTTACGTATGTACGTATGTATGTATGCATGTGTGTATGTGTGTATGTCTGTATGTATTTATGTCTGTGTATATGTGTATATATATCTGTATGTCTGTGTGTATGTGTGTATATATGTATGTATGTATATATGTATGTATGCATGTATGTATGTATGCATGTGTGTATGTCTGTATGTATGTATGTATGTATGTGTGTATATATGTCTGTGTGTATGTGTGTATGTATGTATGCATGTATGTATGTATGTGTGTATGTATGTATGTATATGTTTGTGAATCAGTCACAACCTGAGACCAAGTTAAAATTCATACAAGAGACATAGTCGCGCTGTGTGTGTGTGTGTGTGAAGTAAGTGGAATTTTTTATTGTTAAACCTGGTGGTACACACAGTAAACACTGGGCATTAAATTGCCCAGAACTTCAGCCTCCTTGCTTAGGCAGCTCTTACTCAATTAGCTTCAGTTTCGGTTCCTCTCTGTGGAATTTAACTACTTCGACAGCTGGAAAGTGTCACTGGATTTAGATTCAAAGTGATTTTTGTTTATTGTGTGAGTAATGGAGGTGCCTCTTTCTGGATTTCGGTGCTGCGAATTCTCATGAATATTAATTTTGAAGTAATTAAATTGATTTTATAAATCATAGATATTATGAGTTTAAATGCTAATTTATTAAACACAAAATTTAATAATAATAATAATAAAAATTCCACTCATGCAGTGGCGCATGTTGACGTTTCTCTGTGTTTGTTTGGTTCGTTGTAGGCAGGGACAATGATATACTGATGCCTCTTCCAAACAGTCCTACCAATCGTCTATAGCAGTGTTTCTGAACCTTTGTGAGACCGCGGCCCGGTAAATTCTTTTTTCATAAGACGAGGGCCCGATCCCAACAGATTTCCTCGTCAGTACCTTTCAAATTTTTTTTAAGTTCATACATTAAACTACCATAAGTATTAATCGTTAATTATGGCATAATCATAAAAGGTATTAGTACAATTATGTGTACGGTGTGGGATGTTGACAAATATAAAATTACATTTAAATTAGTTATCAATTCCAGGAGAATCTCTCGCGGGCGGGCATAATTGATGCCAGGGCCCGGTACCGGGCTGCGGCCCAGCGGTTGAGAAACGCTGTCCTATAGTGTTGAAATTTTCAAGTGTACATATGACTATAATATAAAAATACATTTATCAGTTTTGCTAAATGTTCGGAAGAAGTGCAATTGCCTTACGTAAGACTGTTGTTAGTAGCCCTGTACATTTCGTACAGACACTTAGACATATTTTCCCACAAGGTCCTCTGCATTGACACTGTGCTGTTGGCAGTGTTCTGTTGTTACCTAATATGTGTGTACCGCACGTTTACCAGTGTTTGTTTTGCCTGCAGTTTATTGCTGTCAGCCATGGACGATCGCTATCAGATAGCAATAATGGTGACACTGGTGACTATATAGTGATTATGGTAAAGGTGATAACAACAACAATGCAGCGGAGATGGTGAAGCTGGAGTGTTGCATGTCAGCAGAGTTTGGGAAAAGGCACGGAAAACCTCAATAAATTTGGATTGTCGTTAGTTTCGTTCCCAGGTCTGACGGTTGCAAGGCCATCCGGGTGAACCTAACGCAGAATTCCAATAATGTTGTGATTGCAGTAGATTTGGGGGTCCGGAACAAACGGATGTGCTTCTGGATAAACTCCCTCCACGCAAACAATGGCCGTACTTGGGTGCGGTGTGGGGGTCGTGTCTCGGTTTGTTATCAGTGCTGATAGGAGGTGTCCGGCGTTGGCAGCCGGATATCAGGGCGGCGGGGCACATGTTCCATATCGAGAGACAGGGAGACACGTGGTTTGCCGAGGGTACTATACGATTTCACACTACGGTGGACAAACATTGAACAAGAGAGGTAGATCGTGCGCGATATGTCCCTGCTTCTGTTGTGCATGTCGAGGGGCTGATTTAGAGTGCGGCTACCCGCGGCACTATCGCTGGCCAGCTAGCGAATGATACCGTTGGGGTTGCTGTTCGCAATCTAGATGACGTGACAAAGGAAAGTCACGTTAATATGTGCAGGTAGAATTAAATGGGACAGGTTATTTGTGTCATTAAAATAATATGTTAGTACCTGTTACTGTGCACAAATTGTTTACTCTTTCCCAAGTACGAGCAGGGTAACACAATCAATGGGAATAAGATGGGCGAGAAGTATAGAAGGCTTGATGGCCGTGAGAAACACATAGGCTTTAAAACTTAAGTCAGGAAGAGCAAAATAATGAGATCGCTTGCAGAATTAAAGTCTGTTTTGGAGGTGACATTGCGTGAGGCGAGAGGATGTGGGCCAAATTCGACTGGCTAAAGATGGAGACCGGTGCCGGGATAGCTCAGTCGGTATAACGACTCGCTGCGGGGTGGACGTTCCGAGGATCGAATCCCGGTGGTGGGCGAATTTTCCGAAACCGTCCAGACCCTCCCCGGAACCCACCCAGCCTCCTATACAGCTGGTACCGGGTCATTCCCTGGGTAAAGCGGCCGAGGCGTGGCGTTGAGCACCCACCCCATCTAGCGCCGAGGTTAAAGAAAGAGTAGAGGTGTACCTATACTCCCCCTCTGGGTCTTCGTGGAATGTCCTAGGGTAAAAAATAAATTTTTAAAAAATAAAGACAGCGAGCAGTGGCCAATTGTTGTGAACACGAAATTGTACATTTTAAAACAAGTTTGGGATTTTTTGAACAATTCTTGCTTTAGGAGTTTATAATGGATGAATCAGCGACATGTCAGATTTCAGGCCCATTTGCGGTAATTGCTGAGAGCGTACTAAAATTGCTGAGTCTGTCCGTCCGTCTGTCGTTCCGCATGTTATAACTCGAGAACCACTGAAGGAAACACGGAGTATTGCAGAATTCTGCGAACTGTTCATTTCAACTGTCGTTAAATTCGGGAACAAGCATGGCGAACCCTTTGTTTGAAAACTTGTGTGCAGGTAACTCCTAAAATGTTTGGGGTAAAGGAGAGAAGAGCTTTCAAAGGGCGCGTGTAATAAAGAAGCTGAACATAAGAATGTAGATTATTTACATCAGGTGTGTGTTTTCCCATAAGTTTTTGAGATTGTTTTTTACAGAAACGGTCCACATTTTCCGGAATTACGATATATATTGAACATGGCAAACTAGTTCATAACATTGGCCTATGGATGTATGCCTATATGTACTTTTCGAAATACCAAAAAACGGATGTATTTCTTCTGGGTCATCTCTCTCTAGGATTAACAGTTCTGGATGTACCATGTACCTTACAACCACCATTTTGAAGGAAGAGATGGGACGGAAAGACTGACCGACCCATGATTGTTACACGCATAGATGAAGACGTCTCAGTACTGTTTGCTCCCTAATGCATTCGTGCTGTGTGAGGAGTTGTTAATGGAATTAGCTCTAGGATAAGGCTTGTTGAAACTTCATTGGACAGGCTTGCCAGTCCCCATCTGTAGCTATAATTTCGCTGGACAAGTTTGACAGTCCCCATCTGTACCTATAATTTCGCTGGACAATTTTGACAGTCCCCATCTGTAGCTATAATCTCGCTGCACATGTTTGACAGTTCCCAACTGTAGCTATAATTTCGCTGGGCAAATTTGACAGTCCCCACCTGTAGCTATAATTTCGCTGGACACGTTTGACAGTCCCCATCTGTAGCTATAATTTCGCTGGACAAGTTTTACAGTCCTCATCTGTAGCTATAATTTCGCTGGACAAGTTTTACAGTCCCCATCTGTAGCTATAATTTCGCTGGACATGTTTGACAGTCCCCATCTGTAGCTATAATTTCGCTGGACAAGTTTTACTGTCCCCCTCTATGGCTATAATTTCGCTGGACACGTTTGACAGTCCCCATCTGTAGCTATAATTTCGCTGGACAAGTTTGACATTTCCCAGCTGTAGCTATAATTTCGCTGGGCAAGTTTGCCAGTCCCCATCTGTAGCTATAATTTCGCTGGACAAGTTTGACAGTTCCTGTCTGTGGCTATAATTTCGCTGGGCAAGTAACGTTACACAGTATACTTCAGCACAATCTCTTTTATTCTTAAGCAAGGCTACATGTTTCGACTAAAAGTTAATCATCTTCAGGCCCTTACAACACTTTCGTTACCAAATGCTTTGCCCACTTTGGGATCCCATAGTGTTTACAATTGTGGAATACATCTAGACGGTCACCTATAGGTGTGATGATACCAGAGGCTGTGTAATGCAATTTTGACCTCCTGATGATGAGCACATGTGCTCGAAACATGTAGAGGAATGAAATAAAACAAATTTTGTGCATCAAGTTGGTTAAATACTCAGATAAATTATCTCTGAATGTTTAGGTTTCTTATCCAGCCGCGTACCTTTAACTGCTTAAAGTCCAGCGGTAACAATATGTACCATAATCCATAACGTTAAGAGATAATGAAGTCTGGGGGCCGTCTGGAACTGTGGTAAAGGGACAGGGCTCTCCTGAATTTATATCAAATTTTGGGGCACAAAGTGCTCGTCTGTAAGGCCTAGGTGCATCAGGACCGAAAATGCTCGAACTCAATGCTAATCAATCAATCAGCCTGCAGGTAATATTGCTGAATATTAACGGATTTTGACGGATTTTGAAAATAGGCGGATTTTCCCAAAACCAAGATGTCACCTCCAAATTCAAGGCGCCAGAATTGTGACACGAAGCAAATTCCGGACTGAACCATGAACATCGCTGATATCTGGCGCTTTGGATAGGTGCAAGTGAACTGATACACGTTGTTATATGTAGGGGGGGGGGGGATTGCAATAAATACTCTGAAAGTGTTCAGGCGTCTACGTAAGAAATGCTGCCCGGCTGTCCAGGCGTCTGGGTACGCGTGTTCGGTGAAACCGTGCGACAGGACTGACGCACCTGCGGCGCGTGGAAAGGTTTCCTTGACAAGCGGCTTTCACTTTTGTCCCATTTTTTTAAATTTTTTTTGCCCAACAGCTTCTCCATATTTTGAAAAATGTGTATGCTATATATACACATATCTGAGTGCGTAGAGACTGTATATGAATTACCGTCGCTACCAAATAACTCTGCGAGTGAAACGTTTTTACTCAAATAGGTAGAGGTGCGAAGTGTTAACTGGATATTTATCATGGGGGCGCCGGCCTGGCGGTGACTGGGCGAATACGTGACATTGGACAGAACGTGATACGTTCTTCTTTTTAAGCAGGAAGTAGCAGCAGCCATAGTTACTGCTACATTTTCTTCCTTACAACATGCTCGATGAGGCCTTTGTTAGAAATCAGTGACTGTACTATGAATTAATTACAAAATATAATTATAATATACTTTAATAATAATTCGCTAATTAATCATAATTATGGAAGGCTCCAAGACCTTATTTTGCTCTTCAAAAATTCCCATGGGTACGCGAAAGGATTTCTTCGGGTTTGCATACAGTTTGGGCACGCGCCCTCAAAAACGTTTTCCTGCCCTACCTTACGACATTCCAAAAGTGAGGAGCCCCTCGCTAAATCGCGTGGCAGTATGTCACGCAGTACATCATTTGTTATCGCGCTCATGGTATGATGCGAAACACATTATTTTCGAACTTCCACCCATTCTGGAGACTGTATCGAGTCTGAAACTTGACAAATGAAAGAACTCCGCGACGTTTGTGACTCTCAGGGTTTTGTGAGGCCTTCAGTAGACGGGCACATATATCCGTACTGCCGTATTTCCGTGACAAATACCGTTGCGACAAGATGGTCGAAACCGTAAACCTTTCGATGATAGTGGAAGAAAAATAGGAATTAGCTCCTCCTATTACTTGCAATGTAGAATGAAAAGAGTGTGTATCAAAGGGCGGTAAATACAGGCAGGTCGGCTTATCCAGGTGCTGTGCTTCAATGTGATGACGTTACATAAGGTCAAATACAGTGGCAGAGAAGGCAACAAACAAAAGCTCCCTCACTCTCCACAAACTTTGCTAATGGTGTGTCAACCCCCACCCTAACACTGGGGTGTTGTAACCGTCACCGCTGTCCCTGCGTGTCTGCGGTGGGCGTGGCCGTTCGTAACTGTCCGTCACTCGAAGCTCCTCCTGCTGGAACTCATCCCGCGGCATTATCAAAGTGCAAACCCCGCCCTCTCTGTATACACGGAAACGAGCGCATGCGCAAGGGTCTTCGCAGGCAATCCGCGCAACTCATGCAACAGGCGGTTTTCGGAGAGGGGAGGAAAGGGTGAAAGGCGGAGTAGTTGTGTCAATCCTGGAACGTTTATGTAGTGTTATTAGGATCCTCGGAACGCAGATGTTAAGGTGACGTAACGAAATTGACACTAGAATGTGACGTCACGCATGGAAACGGGTAATAATATCGCAGGTGCTGGTCATAAACTGATCGGTCCCTCGAAATATTGTGTTTCTTTTGTTGTTACTGGCCTGAATCATTAATCTGTCCGGATATGGATTACGATTAAAATATTCTTTAACATTTAAGGGAATAGTTCACTGACGATCTACGTAATGATGCCCCAAATTTGCTACATTTCATATGAATTACATTTTACGACAGTTAAAGTTGCCTTCGTGTATGTCATGATAGCGTATGGGGAATGAACATACAGCTCCACTGATTCCTCACCCCAGTGCTAGATGGTGGTGAGGGTCAGCTTGACGCCCCGGCCGCTTTAGGCACGGTGAAAGCGCCCCTGTACCCATTGAACACCTGGGTGGGTCCCAGGGCCGTGTGCATGCTTCTAGAGAAGAGAAAAAACTGTTGTCCTTGCCGGGAATCGAATACCGCTTACTCGGTAGTGCACCCCCTAGCTTTGTCACTGTACCAACTGATATATTCCTGATTCATAGTCCAAATTAAGCTGTACATACAGTACGTGCATTGACAGGTATAGGGTGTCTATTGGTGGGAGTGTGATCCTGGAATAAAGAAAGTCTGTAGACTGTAGAACGTCATTTGAGGGTTGTTTGACCGTGCATCTTCGTCATGAAATAATGTGAAATGCCAACTTGATGCAATAAAGCAATTTTATTGGTGTATTCTTAGCCCTACATGTTTCGGGTACATACGCCCTTCATCAGGAGCATTAGATGTTGAGTTGCAGCATATGGTTTTCTGCACCGAGTTCGTGGATGGATGGTGGTCTTGAGAGCTGCTGCGTAGGTCGTGTGTACGGTGTAAACCAGTTAGCTTCTCAAAAAGGACTCTGCACCATGGAGTGAGTAAGTAAGTGAGTAAACATATTGGGATCTCAACATGTACACAGCGTCTGTTGACTCAGTCTGTTAGAAGGCCTGACGATGGCCGTTTAAAAGGTCGAAACATGTAGCATCGTATAATAAAATAGTTGTGTTGACGTATAATAATTAATGTTTTAGTATATTCCTCGCACGTAACGATGCCTTCCGTCAACTTTTGAATAAGTTTGTCATCGTAACGGATCGTCCTGTGAAAGAGGATTTAGCCGGCTGAAACTTCTGCAGTTTGATCTTAGCTCGCTGCTGTATTACAGCTCAAATGGTACGCTAGTTATGACAGCGAGCTGCCCACCACATGACATGTCTCAACCATGACAACCCTTGGTACTGGTGGTACTGTTTGAGCTAAAGAGTGCACCACGTAAAGGTACAGAAGTGCCATTTGTTAGCTGGGTGTAGGAACGTGAGGCCATGCAAAAGTAAATTAATGGGAAGCGTCGTGCATGTTTGATGGCAGAACAAAGGAGAGTTGCATGGAGCACGCAGATGTGTTTAGCTGCTGAAATGGATAAACACGGAAAGTGAATTGATTTTTAAAACAAAAGTAAAGAGAGGAATTTGGGATTTGTGTGTGAATTTGCGTGTTGGCGGTGACGTGCTGGGGAAACGGTTTGTTACCGCCGATGTTTTGATGTAAAAATCGGGGAGGGGGGAGGGGGACATAAATATATTGAGGGGGGAAAAGTGTAGTTTCTGAATTTTAAAGCTGGTATTTCATCTATCCAGTATACACTGTGGTTTAAAGGATTGATATGGCGTACTGGGTATTTAAAGGTACACGTGTAGTTTAACATTTGAACTGCGTAAAAAATGCCTTACGCTCTTAATGTGAGTGTGTGTGCGTACGCGCCGGGGGGCACAAATCCTGGGCGACGGGTCGCCGTGGCGCCTAATATATATATATATATATATATATATATTTATATATGGGTCCTGAATTTGGATACTGCTTAATGTCAATTTGGGCGCCCGGAATTTTAAGGTGGTCGCTAGATGTTTGGAGCAGATTGAAGTCAGGGAATGCTTGCTATCATTCTGTGCAGAATCTTTTGTCTTCCAGTTTGCTATACAAAAATTAAAGGTTAAGATAAACAGAACTATAATTTTTCTTGTTGTTTTGTATGGGCGTGGAACTTGGTCGCTCACATTGAGGGAGGAACGTAGGCTGAGGGTGTTTGAGAATAGGGTGCTGAGGAGAATATTTGGGGTGAGAGGGACGAGGTGACAGGAGAGTGGAGAAAAGTACATAATGAGGAGATTAATGATCTGTACTGTTTACCCATTAGTGTGCGGGTGATAAAATCGAGAAGAATGAGATGGGCGGAGCACGTAGCGCGTATTGTTGAGAAGAGAGGCATATACAGTGTTTTGTTGGGGAAACCTGAAGGAAAAAGACCACTTGGGAGACCCAGGCCTAGATGTGGGGATAATATTAAGATGGATCTTCAGGAAGTGGGATATAGGGGTATGGACATGATCGATCTGGCTCAGGATAGGGACAGTTGGCGGGAACTTGTGATGCGGTAATGAAACTTCGGGTTCCGTGAAATAAGGGGAATATCTTGACTAGCTGAAAGCTGGTTAGCTTCGCAAGGAGGACTCAGCTCCATGGAGTAAGTAAGTAAGTAAGTAAGTAAGTAATTAAGTAAGCTAGATTTTTGGGAGATTTGTGCTCGCCTGATGTATGCAGTGTTTCGTGTTCCAGTTAGTGTCATGTATGCTGCATTCACCATTAGACCGTGTCGGACCGGATTAATATAGCATGCGTGTGTTTCTATTTATGTGTACATTTCATTCATTTTGTTGCCAGTGAAACAGCATACGGGTTACATCAATGAATTTAAAAGTTCTGATGATAGCCCTACCGAACTGTGCAGCACAAAAACATCCTATTTAACATGAAGGCACGCGTTATGGCCTATTGGCAGCATTATGAGAGATCCTACTGATTGAATCTTTGTTTGGAATAAATTAACACCAGGTGAAATTTGTCTTATGAAGTGACGTGCATTGCACTTTGAATTTGACGTGAGTGTCGTGATTGAGATGTTTTAAATGCAGTAAATTGCTAACACTTTTCTTATGGGAAAATTCCAAATCGCAAAAATATCATTAGTGTAGTGTCCAAAGATTTTTGACTTCATTTAGCCTTTCTGAGAAGCCGGTAGTTTAACCCTTTAAAAGCCGAGTTAAATCCCATGTGCCCTTTGATAACATTATTCGGAGCTCACCATATTCTCCACATTAGCAGGTAAAGGGTTAAGAGAACTTCTTTGTATCCGAGCGGCCAGAAAACGTTGATTTTCATAGAAAGGTAATTTTGAATTTTTTATTTCATTATTTTGTACTGTGACAAACAAATGTACAATTATTTCACAAATTATCACACTGCTACATGTTTCGACACTATCGTGTCATCCTCAGGGAATTTTTAATCAGCCAAGTTACACAAGTATTTGAACAGCAGCTGTTGGTACAACATAGTATCGAAACATATAGGAGTGTGATAATTTTTGAAACAATTGTGCATTTTATATTCGTGATTCCGTGCATCGTAGTTCTAGGTTGAAGAAATCCAACGAGATGCAACACGTTGGATTTCTTCAACCTAATTGTGCATTTGTTGGTCACAGTACCAAATAAAAACATCTTAATTGTAAACTGCATTACCAACAGCTGCATTTGAAATTCTTGTGTAACTTGGCAAGGTATTGATTACAAGCTCCCTGAGGATGACACGATAGTGTCGAAACATGTAGGAGTGTGATAATTTGTGAAATAATTGTGCATTTGTTGGTAATTGTAAAAAATAATAAAAGATGAACGGAACACGTATTAAAAAAGCGATTTTGAATTATTTGTTTATAGTGTCTGACGGTTTGTAATAAATCGGTCTTGGCCGATTTTAAGTGACTACTTCAAATTTTCTGACAGAGACTGATGGACATATATGAAACTTTGTCGGAGTAGCCTGTGTGTGACACGGCCGAGGTTTGAACCGAGTACCCCTAGATACAAGTGTGGAGCGCACCGCAACTTCCAGCTGCTCGTTAAATCGGGCTACTGACAGTCGAGGTGTTCTTCTTCTTCCTCCATAGGGTGCGGTGTTACTCTAACCTAACATGAGCCCCTGTTTGTGAAAATAGGCCTGTAATTTGAACATGTTGACAGCATCTCTACCCTTTTCGCGGAACAGCCTCTCTCCTGCGCTACAGCATGTTATTCTGCGTACTTCTTATCATATATTGCACAACAGTTGCTAGGACACACACACACACAAGCACGCACGCACGCACACCTTCTACATTGCTCGCTATTATGGCACAGTTGAATTTGCAGAAGTATATGTCTCCTTTCCTCCATTTTCCGGTAAAATCCTTTGGAATACTGTACGTTCCTCTTCTTCGTGTTATCCTTCGCACACAAATTCTGGGACATATAGACCCATTATGAAGACAAAATTGAACCTTGCGCCGTATTCATGGCCGTGCCCAAGTCCCACTTACCAAAAGGCATATCCAACAACTCATAATACAAATCTGTACGGAGGCACAGCTGATAAAGGCTGCAGGCCTAATGTTGCTTCATTTCACGGTATTAGCGGTACTGTCGTCGCCAAACAGTGGGTATCTTCACTTCTAATGTTGCCTATCAGCGTCACTCAGTTCATTATGTCAGCAGAGTGATAGGGTTCTTTTCACAGTTGCTGTGGGAATGTTCACTGCCGTCAAGGCGCTCGGTCGTCTGTCCAGCGGTCACTACACTGTGTTTGATCGCCGATTAACAAGACCAGTTTCATCCACCTCGGGTCCTGATAATCTGTCGTCCGGAGACCATCTTAAGTGTGTCTGTGCGATGAACATTATTACTATTATTATTATTGTTATTGTTATTATGCTTGTTATCGCCCTTATGCAGGGTATTTACAATTGAATAACTTAAACAAACCATGTTTCTAGGGTATGTAGTGTAGCAGCTGTTCTGTATTTACAATTTGTGCTACATGAAACGTTATTTCGTCCGCGAAGTATGTATGTACAGTTACATTAGCACTTCCCGCAGTATGTGTGTGCAGTGCCAAATATGGCTGTTTTTTGTAGCCGCTTAATTTCGTGCTAGCCTGGTATGTTGCTCAGGTATTGTCTGAGTGACTTTGAAATGGTTATCATCATCATCATCGTCATCATCATCTCCTTTATGCAGGGTATTTATACTTATATTCCTGATACAAACTATGTCCCTAGGGAATACAGTGTTGCAGCTATTCTGTTGTTACTATTCATTGTGCTTATATCGTTAGTTCCAGTGTTGAATCTATTGTACTTTTACATCAGTACTTTCCGCAGTATGTGTGCAGTGCCCAATATGGCTGTTTTCTGTAGTTCCT
>Ga0123352_10015683_pt1 | contig 12065 bp, 9 predicted proteins | sample TergutLab28metaG_FD_89700 | JGI IMG/M metagenome (GOLD analysis project Ga0123352, IMG submission 89700) | Labiotermes labralis P1 segment gut microbial communities from Petit-Saut dam, French Guiana - Lab288 P1 | ecosystem: Host-associated > Arthropoda: Insects > Digestive system > Gut ... | reverse complement strand
TGTGTATATCCTTATGTGGGAACAGTGTGGTACCAATGACCATGTTTCTGGATGCTGCCAAATGGATTAGTCTTTTCCCATTTTCATTACTTTCCTGGTGGTAGGCCTCCTTTCCTATTGTAGAGTAATGTATTGCTTCCTTGCCAATCTCTGCATTCAAGTCTCCTGTTATCAGTTTTACATCATGTTTGGGGCAAGCATCATACAAATTCCTTAATCCATCGTAAAAGTCATCCTTTTCGATGTCAGATTTATCCTCCGTTGGTGCGTGAGCATTAATTGTACTGTAATTAAAAAATTTTCCCCTAATCCTAACCAGCACATCCTGGGAGATTTGGATTGAAAGTCCATAATGAGGTGTTTCACCTTCTTGTGAATCACAAATCATGTTCCTAAATTATGTTCCTTGTTATCACAACTGTAGCAAATAATCCAATTTTTTTTTCTATTGTTCCCGACCCTATCCATCTCATCTCCTTTACACAGGTTATATCCACATAATACTTTTAAAGTTGGTCCAACAACATCTGTAATGATTTGGATCTGTACAGGGATAAAACATTCCATGAACCAATTCTCAGGTCCTTAAATCTTTTCATAGGTTGTCGTATTTCCGACAGTCCGGCCATTGCTTCTTTGGATTTCGTAACAATATTTTTTCCGGAGCAGGTTGTCAGCCTTACGTCCAACCCCCCAGCAATCCTGGAGGACCGATTGGATTGTTTCTTAGTCGGGGTCTTTGTCACGGACCAATCTGGCATGGGAGGCCCTACCAGTATCTATGCTACCGCCAGCATAGCTCCGTGACTCATTAGACCACACAAGCCCCACCACCATCATCAAGGTCTTGCAATCCTTAGGTGGGGCATTTAATGTTTACTTCCATATATTATCAGTGGTTACAAAATTTTGATTTTTCATGCAGTTTTACATTTTGAGTATAATAAAGTTGGAAGTAGTGACCGGTCGGTCACCCCCAACACTCCACCACAGTCAGTGTCTACGTGTGGTTCACACGCTTGTCGTGCTTCACCAGTGGCTGAGCTAAAAGTTCATCCCCGAGAACAGTTTAAAATATATCGTATGTGAATATTCACGATTCTGTATTGTCACATCCAGCTCTACCCGAACACAGGGCACAATTTGCAATATTAAAATATATTTCTTAAAATAATGTCAATTTGTGACCTATGTACGTCTGATGCACCACGAAGTCCAGTAGTGGTCTGTTGTTTACACGGTCATGAAACGTCCAGTTGTGTGGGGGTTGGGGGAATTCTTGCTTCCCTGAACAGTTAGCTTCGTAAGAAGGACCCTGTGGCATTTAGATGTTTACGGAAATGCGGTTACTAATTATGGCATTATAACTATACAAAATTGAACGTGTGAGAGATGAGAATGTAGCCTATATAAAAGTTTAGTCTGAAATTATGAACTTAAGTAATCACTTGTGAGATATAGGCATTAAAATAATATAATATTAAAATGGATATAAAAATATCGTGTGAAAATGTGGACTTGAATCATATGCCACAAGACAGGGAGGTTCAAATGGCATGCTACTGAACCCTTTCGTCTTATAAAGACCCTGGTAATTCTTGACTAATTGAGCGCGTTGCCGTGTCAAGGATAAGGAGCCCAATGGAGTTCTTTACTAACATTGTTTGGTTTTGTAACAGCTCACTGGCGAAGATCGCGAGGACTTTATTTGCATTCTGCAAGCACTGGTATTGCGAGAGTGCTTAAATGCAGTGTGATGGTAAGGACCAGCCGTTATCACCGGTCATTTAAATTCAGTATCCCAGCATAGATCATTTATACATGGGTTAAACAATACGAGTATGTATTACACCAATCAACTGGCGAAGTAGCGATGAAAGTTGGTTTGTTGAGCGAGGCTGTAAAGGCCACTGCATTCCAGAGTGAAGTTTAGAAATGCTGTCAAGGTTTCTGAAAGTAGAACAGTAGTTTGAAAGAGTTATGCGTCCGCGTAATGTAAGAGAATACGTGACAGGTGTTTACGGCACTAGTAGTTGATTTCTATTTTGAAGCATTTTTATGCGCGTGGGACTATTAGCTGCGTCATGTCTGTCCGTCTATCCGCTCTTCTGTCCCTCCGCATGGAACAACTCGGCTGTCACTGGAAAACGTTTCGTGAAATTTGGTACTTGAATTTTTTTTTTCAAGAATCTGTCGAGAAAATTCAAGGTCCATTAAAATATCTGAGGAATAACGGGTACTTAACGTGAAGACATTTGTACATTTATGGTAGTATCCCGCTGAATTATTCTTAGAATGAGAAACGTTTCAGGCAAACGTTGTAGAGAAAATCAAAACACAGATTTCATATTAATAACTTTGTTCTAAAATCTTGCCGTTTATGATAATGTGGAAAAAAATTGTAGAGCCAGGGGTGGCCACAAATGACAATTTGGAGCACGCGCATTGCATGCTCCAAATTATATAGGGCTTAAATGCACACTAAGAATATGCAATAGTTAGTGCTTTTCCACTGCAACAGTGGTTACGCGAACGCGCCTCAATGTTACGTTTCTACGTAATTGTTGTTAGGCATCTTCGTACGGCCGCGTAATTCCCAGGAATAGGTCCCCGATACCCACGTAATACTTGTGCCTGGAATCTTCTGAGAATTTTTTCAATTTTCAGAAAATTATTCCGAATTTGTTATTAGTCACCTTTTCGCCGTCCTGTCAAAATCGGTAACTTTTTATTTATTTATGGCTTTGCAAGGCGCTTTTTTACGATATGAATTCGTGGCCTTCCTTATACCCGCGTTTTGATCATGTAAAGCAGTTTTCGCGAACCACCAGCCCGCATGCTAGTTACATATTTTTATAGTCATTGTTTGAGATATCAAGGTCTCATGACGCAGGTTGTTGATCCCATAAATGTAAGATCCTTGGGGACAGATATCTTGCTTCCAAGTATCGTTTTTGGCATGTTGCTGTTTGTGTACATATACTATCACTATGTTTTCCGAATCTTACGTTCTGTTGAGTTGTACTGACTGAAAATTTGTTTTAGATGTTCACCTATGTTTTTGATTAACTTATTCCCCAGCGAATACTGTCCGCTGCTTCATGAACGACGGCTTTTGGTGGAAAGTTTAAAATTTCTCTGTGAAAGCAATTAATGTGTCAAGAAGAGAGCATTTTAGTTGTGATGCGATTTCCATTGTAAAATACTATCTTAGAAATTTGTTTTTGAAGGGAGCCATCCCGTTGTGTACCGTCAATACACAACATATGCAAAGAACAGATGTATTAGTACAACTAGACTATATCTGGCGAAATGCTTCTGCCGTTAACCGGCCATCCTAAGGCCGGTTAACGGCCGAAACATGTCGCCAGGTATAGCCCAGTTGTACTAATACATCTGGTCTTTGCATATATTGTGTATTGACGGTGCTAATACAATAAATAACTGTTTTATAATCTTATTGTTATTCATGTCCTGCCTTAACAAATAGTTCAAACAATACAACCAACAAATGCATCAGTGTTAAACTGCGCTTTTTAAACACAATTTGTGATAAGTCCGACATGTTTCGATCTGTCTTGATCATCTTCATGGAGTTATTGGACATTATTAAGGTATTTATAATCATAGATGGGTTATTAATTACATTAACATTTGTGCTTAAATTGTTTGCAGGTATTATAAAATTCGTTTGTAGCAGTGTTTAGAACTGGTCCATAAGATGCGGAGGTTGTAGTTTTTTTAATAGATTTTTGACAACGGTCAGTATGACGTGGTTGTCAGGTTTATGTTTTTGTAGCCAACGCGGTAATGTTTTATAATCATAGGAAGTTAATACATGCTGTTACTTTGAATAAAATGTGCTGGAGTGAATGTGTACCTACCAGTAGACTGTATTAGTGTTTCTTGGTAGTCGTAACAAGTAGGGATTACACTTCCAAAGAAGTTAAATGACTTTGAAATCCCTGAATGCCAGCTGCCATGCCGTTTAGAATCTTCCAAAATCTTATGTAATCCCGTCTGCTATATCAAAAATTAAAGCTTAAAACATATAACCCTTTTTTTGCGTGTGTGATGTAAAACATAGTTTGTCCCTTTAAGGAAAGGATATAGATTGGAGGGCGCCTGAGAATGGCGTGTTGAGAGAGTAATATGCACCTAAGGGAAAGGAAATACAAGAAGGATGAAAAAAAATTTCATGATTAGGATCATCAGAGTTTTTTATCATCAAATAATATTAGGATAATGACGTCAAGGAGGTTAAGAGGCCGCAGCATATTTGGCGCGCAGTGTATTTATGTGTTTCTGTGATTCTTACAACAAACTGTCATATTTTCCCTACACTTCTCTAACAAACTGGTATTTAAAGTGGACAAATCATGTTCTTGTAAGTGAGAATTGAATTTCTATAACCATATGACACTACCAACGAGAAAGTGCTTACGCTGTTTTCTACATGTTTCTTGAATAAATGAGTGGAACTGAATGCGAATCTCCACTGGTTTTGCTGTACTTTCAGTATTTAGAAAGATACTACGTCCTGTCGCTTTTCATAAAGCTTGCGTTTCTGTGCTCGCTACGCATAGTATCCTACAGATGTCTCTTAATGCAGCCATATTTTCACGCATATGATCAAAGAGTCTAATGCGTTTTGATTTAAACAATTGCTGTCGATATTCTGTCGCAAAATTTCTGCGCTGATGTCGATAACCTTTTTGAAACAATTGCCCTATGCCACATTCCGGATAACTGGGGCCGTTTCATGGACAGCTCAACCAGAAGTCTGCAGGCTGTATTTCGGCACAATGGCAGTCAGTTTTCCACCAGTATAGTTGTTCATTCTGTTTATTTGAAGGAAGCCTATGAAAACACCAAGACTGCTGGAGAAAGTTAACTTCGAATGTTACAGTTGGGGTGTTAATGGGGACTTTAATGATCTAGGTTTACAAGGTGCATACACTAAGTACTTTTGTTTCCTCTGGCTGTAACCAGAATTACGTCAAAATAGAATGGCCAGCCAGAAAACAACGATTCCAGGCGTACAGGAAGTTCTTTTTCCAGCTGAAGAGAACTTGCTGTTACAGTTTCACATAACGTAGAGCTTTGTGAAACATTGTCAAAACTTCGGATCGCACGTCAGATGCATTGCAGCATACTGGTTCCATGTTCTGTCAGATATTTGAAGCAGAAATGAAGAGTGAAATATTTACTGGAACACAGATACGACAAGCGCTACAATATCAAGAACTGGAAGCAAAATGACACCTGCGGAAAAATTCTCGACAGGCTTGTTGGTTGGTGTTGTAGGGCTTGCTAGATGGCAGTGAGAAAGAGACTGAGCAGTACCGCCTCTTGTGTTGTAGAATGTCTTTGGAAGTACACAGGTCACACTGCACCTGGACTTCCTCGGACCAAATTTGGGCGGTATGAGTGAAGAACATAGAGAACATTTTCATCAGGATAGTGAAGCCACGGAGGAGAGATACCATGGACGGTGGGATACGGCAATAACGGATTTTGCTTGGGGCTTAGTTCGACGGGTTGAGCACAGACGTTCCGATAATTCTGAATCAGACCTCGAATCAGGTCTCATGTCTTAGTTCCCGTAGTAGCTGTGGCGCAGCGGGTCTTTTTCTTCATTTGGTAAGATCTTGCAGTGTTTATTTTCCCATATCGGTGGCCGTGCGGTCGAAGGCGCGGCCGCTCGATTGCTGGGATTGCGCGTTCGAATCCTGCTGAGGACATGGATACTCGTCTGTTGTGTTGTTGTGTAGGTAGCGGTCTCTGCGACTAACCGTACACTCGTTCAGAGGAGTCCTACCGGGCGTGTGTGTGTGTGTGTGTGTATATGTATATATATATAAAATTGTGTGTGATCCAGAAACCTCAATAATGAGTCGGCTTTAGCCCGAGGTGGACTGTGGCGCCACAAAAAAAAATATTTTTGTTATGACATATTCCACGTTGGTAGTAATGGTCAATACAGATGCTAAGGTCATTATTTTGTACGATTTTTTTTATTCAAGTTACCATTTTCACAAACATACAAAAATGATCGAACATTATCTTTTAAAAATACTCTGAAAAAAGTTCGCAGTAGCATGTTGAGGAAGGGCTTTGGGCTTTCTCCGTTTTAACTTGTTTGGAGACACTATTCAGAAAAATATGCAAGGAACGAAGTTGGTGAGAGAATATGAACTGAAATGCACTCTTAGTTAGTCACCATATACTTAGCAACTATGCGTTAAATACACACTCTATGCATATGTAAACTACTGCCAGTGCCGAAATATAGCATGTATCGTGTAGTGCCAATACAGTGTAACGTCCCCGTGTAAACTGTGCCGGTCCACACGCCATAGGTTGTTGCTAAATGTGAATGAATTATACTGAATGCATAATTGCGGTGGGTAAATATACGTTCTTGTGTAGCCTCAACTTTATTATTAGCTTCCAGATACATATATTATATAAAGGAAGGGCGTAACCAATTGGCTACTTTAGTGGTGAGTAGCCTATTGGCCACGAGAGCCAAATGAAGAATAGAAAAGTTGGAGGGACACATTTTAAATAATATCTGTATATTTTACGTGTGTATCATTTGTGATAGCCAATCTCCGTGACCGTGCGGTCTAAGGCGTGGGTCTACAGCCGCTCGCTTGCTGGGACTGGGTGTTCGGATCATGCCGGGGACATGGGTATCTGTTTCTTGTGAGTGTTGTGTGTTGTCAGATAGAGGTCTGTGCCTCGGGCTGTTCACTCCTCCAGAGAAGTCCTACCGAGTGTGGTGTGTCTGTGATCGTGGAGCCTTGATAATGAGGGGGGCCTTGCACACCAGGGGCTCTTGCACCATGGTAGAAAAATCATTGGCGATAATACATTGTCGTTAATAGTGCCAATACTGGGAGAGTGGGGGTGGGGGGGAGCGAAATTTATTTCAATTTGATCGTGAAATTTCAATTAGACCTGCTAAGTTTGAAAGTCCTAGGCTGTGAATGAAAAAATGACGGGAATGAAAGAGACAGAGACTCCAGGGACGGAAACGCATCAAGATTCATGCTGTGTTGTCTTGTACTTACATTTAGCCAGAACTTTACTTTCCGGTTCCTAAACCTGTAAGCGAAGAAGCCAAGCAGCGCGATGGTGTTTCTGTGTGTAATGGAACTTCGGTTTGTTTTTTGGTATAAAAGTGCGTTGTATTTTCGACAATACAACGCATAACTGAGTAATATTTTTCTATGAATGCGGCCAAAATATTTATTCGTCGAGTTACGTTATCTTTTTATTTCACATTTCTTAAATTAGGTCACTGACCGCATTGCAACTATGGAAGGACGACAATTTGCCAATGACTGCGCTCCGCAGTTTAAATATGCACTGTAATAATTTTTATTCCTCGAAATTAGGAAGAAAAGAGAGTTTCTTTGCCGTTGTGAGTAATATTTAAGCGAAATATGAGATCAGAACTTTGAAGCCTAAAAGTAATGTGAATAATTTTAAAAGGAATTTGGGTCGTACGACACGGAAAATACCCGTAGAAAACAAATCGCTTAAGGCTGCTTTGGGAATTAGTCGCAGGTTATTTTGAGAATTATATGAAATTTATAAATACACTCTGCTGGCAAAATTTAGGCCGGAATAGCCCAGTGGGTATAGCTACTCGCTTCCGGCTGGACGGTTCGGGGATCGAATCCCAGAGGGGGCGAGATTTTCCGCACCCTTCCAGACCGACCCTGGGGCCAACCCACCCTCCTATACAATGGAAAACGGGTGCGTTCCCGGGGGTAAAGCGGCCAGGCGTGGCGTTGACGACCCACCCCCATCTAGCGCTGAAGTTAAAGAAAGAGTAGTGCTATATGTCTACTCCCCCTCAGGGCCTTCGTGGCTTGTTCTAGGATGAACTTAATCTTTACTTTGACCTATACCTTTACCTCTGCGGAAAAAATGCGGAGTTCTTAATGTTCAAGCAGGTAGTGTGTCTATGATTTGAAACAATATGTGAGTGTTTTTCCTTGTTCTGTTGTTACCTTCGTCCATCAGTGTACAAGTGTAAGAGTATAAGAGCATAACCACATACTATAAACAAGGATCGTAAGGACGAAAACTTTGGGACTGACTGATCAAAGTTAAGAAAACTGGAGACCTCTGCTGCAATTCTTCCGGGTACACAATAGAATTCCTGAACGCAGCTGAAACAGTTGACTGGGTTTCCTGACAGCAGTATGTAGTGGTAATTTTACACGTTGTGTTAAAGGTAGATTGAGAAGAAGTCCTGGAATGAGTATTGCCGGGAGCAAACTGTACGTGTTTGGAGGTAGACCTATACAAATGCCAAACGCATGAGTCAGTCAGCATGCAAGTTCTGAGAATAACTTCTAATTTATATTTCACCTATGTTTTTAGGTAGTAATGGAAATTAATAACAGGGGACTTGAAGAAGGCAGAGGCCTTTTTTGGTCTCGCTGATTTTCTTCCTGCCTGCTGTACCTTTTTCCTGAGGCAAGAAGGGTCCTTAAATTGTCTCAGCAGTCATAATTATGCCGCATGCAATTTCGGGCGAACGAGAGAAGTAGATCAAGCCTTCTTACAGAAGTCAGCATTCCATCGAGACCGGTCTTGGGTTTTCTGTATTGTGCTTTATGTTCTGTAAAGGCTTCTTGTGTGTAGTTGTATAATTCATTCCCGCCACTCCTATATAAAGTTCTTACGTAGGTTACATTGCAGTTAGTGTGTTCCACTGTGCTAATATTTGTCTGCTTTGGTTTTACTCTAAAATTGTTTAATAATAATAATAATAATAATAATTATTATTATTATTATTAACTGAAATTAGGTTGTCATCCGGTGGCAGTGGTTATTTTACATGTATACAAAATATGAAATTGTAAAAAATTTTGTACTGTATGTATATTGATTGAGCCGGTCCCAGTAGCCGCGCGTTCTAAGGCGTAGGTCTGCGGCCGCTCGCCTGCTGAGATCGTGGGTTCCAATCCCGCCGGGGGCATGGGTGTCTCTGTTGTGCGTGTTGTGTGTTGTCAAGTAGAGGTCTCTGCGACGAGCTGATCGCTCGTCAAGAGGAGTCCTACCGACAGTGATGCGTCGTCGTGTGTGATCTAGAAACCCCATGAATGAGGAGGCCATGGCCCGCGTTGGGCCGCAGCACCATAGGGGGGAAACATATATATATATATATATATATATATATATAGTACATTAGAGTTTTTTAATTTTATTTATTTTTTTATTTTTTTGTTGCGGTAGATTTTATCTTACGTGGTTTCCAGACGTGGCAGGAATTCTTATCTGTATAGCTTTTAAAGAAAACCGGCGTCTTACAATATTTGTGAAATATAAGTCTCAGAGATTATTTAGCTGAACCTAAATAACAATATAAACATACCTTTTATGTAAATTTGTGCGTATTCACACTCAAGATTAAAATCATTTATTCGAACTGGCTTGATAAGGTGCCATGTGATTAATGTAAGAGTTGTTGATTTAATCTCTTTTTTAAAAAATAATCATCATGAGCTCTGACTGAGTCGATCGCACTGGTGATTGAGATCAATGGCCGTCTGTCTCGTGGAGGTCGGAAGATGGGCTGTGACGTTTGGTTGTGATTTTTGTGTGTTCCTTTTTCACGTTTATTGGGAACAAACAGGTTCCGGGCTCGCGATGATCCAAGAGATACTGCTGTGCTGTAGAATGGAACATTTCATCTCTGCACGTCTTTATGCGAACAACGTTCAAGTACACTGAGTTAGATGGATGTCAAATATCGGAATGATCATTTTTGTAAGTGGTGAAATATTTGATTTTGTAAATTGCCTTCGTTCTTTTTGTATAGCTCGTTGACAAAGTGATCAATGATGACTCTGTTTATTGCTCTTCTAGGGACGCCAAGAGCTGCGTGTAGGTCTGTATATAGCTGTATATAAATCCGTCACTAAATGGATTTTCTTTTGCTCTTTTCCTTCTTGCTAGAAGCAGGTAACGTTGTAATCTTTGAAAGCACGGAACATCAGCGAAGGTACTCTGCTCTCCGATATCCGAAACAGCACTGCTTTATGAAGGCTCCCATGCTTCCTCCACTTTGTCCTTCCTGTAAGTATAGCATTAATTTTTGAAAGGAAAATATTTAGAAGAATGTATGGTCCTAAATATGAAAATGGGGAATGTAAAAGTCGGACGAATCGAGAACTGGAAGAGATGAACAAAGGAGATGTGGTAAAATGGACAAAAAGGCAAATGATAAGCTGGTTAGGTCACCTAGAGAGAATGGAGGAGGATAGGATGCCCAAAAAGATCTTCACTCAAGAACTGGAAAGGACGAGAAGAAGGGGAAGACCCAGGAAAAGATGGAAAGAGGAAGTAGAGAGAGAATTTCAAGTGCTGGGAGTGAGAAGATGGAGAGAATTGGTGGCAGACAGGAAAAAATGGAAGGACATTGTTCAACAGGCCCAAGCCCCAGTGGGCTGTAGCGCCAATGGAAGAAGAAGAAAAATAAGAAGAAGAAGAAGTTGATGATGATGATGATGATGATCTTGATGAGTATGGAACTTCAGTGGAATGATAATGACAGGGGAAAACAGAAGTGATCGGAGAAAAAGCTGTCCCATTGCCCCGTCGTCCTCCACACTTCTCACATGGTCCGGCCAGGGATCGAATTGGCCCTCTGCGGCGAAAGGCTGGTGACGAACCACCTGAACCAAGGGACAAAAGTGCTCCCCTATCTCCGAAAGAGCACAGAGCACTGGTTTTAGGAGAGTTTCTGGGCTGTCCCCGTGTAAGTGCACCATTCGGGAATGTGGAGCATTGGTGGACTGACAGTGAGGGGGAAAGTCGAAGTACTCGGAGAAAAACCCGTTTCAACGCCACTTTGTTGACCAGAAATCTCGCATGATCTGGCCTGGGATAGAACCAGCCCTCTGTGATGAGAAGCCGGCCACCAACCACCATAACCAAGGCACGAAGATTTTCAAATTAGTATGTAGGAATTTAGTTCCTACCGCATGGTGAACGTATTATGTCTCCATAACAAAGGCCTGCCGGTTAATGCTGTTTAATAAAGTATTTCTTTTTTTTTTATTGACATACAATTATTTCTGTTTATTCCTAGAAGCAGTGCGAGACACACAGATACACTATGAAGCCAGAATGTCGTTATTGAATGCCAAGGCACGTCAGGTATATAGCAACCATTGCGCTTGTGAAAGAATTTGCATCTCTGTTATTGGTCACCTCGGACTTTCGTTACTGTGTTCATAAAGCCCTCCACTGAACTCTGAGCCGGATGAATCAAACTCTATCGTCACAGTCTATTTCTGAAGATTGTTTTATTATAATCCTCCATCGTATCCGGCGTACCGTGATCTCTCGTCTGTCACTACACTGCAATCCCAGAAATCAGTTTCGACATCTATCCTCGTGGTCGGCAGAAGTTGCGGAATAGACTTAAAAATCCCACGCCGTTTTAAGCCATTCAAATTCCCAGTTTTGGATGTCTGTAGGTCGCCGTGAAGCCCTAATATAAATATCTCTAGCTGCCATTCAAGATGTCCGTAATTCAACAAATATTGTTCCTACGTAAGTGTACAGTGAGTTGTTGAATGTGAAGACGTACACCTTCATACTTGTAGCCTTATGTTTTACAAACATTTCACTTTCGTTACGTTGTAGGGTTTAATTTCTCCTAAGAGAACTTTTTTTTAATTAGTAAATTAGTTTGATTTGTGCAACGAAAACTTTACTGGTTATACAAGCCCAACCTGGGCGCATGAAAGAAGAACTTTCTTCGCGACAGTTTATCAGAGTGAGTTTCAGTTATAAGCGGTATCTGTACGGGTATGTTTCGGTATCGGTAAAAACATAGGGAAGAAGGGATCACGGAAAGAAAGAAACTGATTCATAAATGGAATTTCATATGAATATTACAGAAGCAGTCGAGTCTCTTTTTTGCACAAATTCATTAGGGGTTCGAAATATTTCCGCGACTTTTTTTTTTTTGGGGGGGGGCGGTTAAAAATCTAGCGTTAACATTATTGGTTTTGTATTTGAATTAAGTT
>Ga0123352_10015681_pt1 | contig 12066 bp, 5 predicted proteins | sample TergutLab28metaG_FD_89700 | JGI IMG/M metagenome (GOLD analysis project Ga0123352, IMG submission 89700) | Labiotermes labralis P1 segment gut microbial communities from Petit-Saut dam, French Guiana - Lab288 P1 | ecosystem: Host-associated > Arthropoda: Insects > Digestive system > Gut ... | reverse complement strand
GCGGACCGTGCCCCGTCTTTGAGAGGAATACCCTAGCATTTGCCTTACAACCGAGGGAAAGCACGGAAAACCTCGGTCAGGGTAGTAGTCCATGCTAAACACATTACATACATTAAATTTCTCTTCTCTTCAGTGCATGCTACACACTCTGATTATACCCATGCTTTTTTAAGCATATAATATGAGCCCTCATTGGCTATGATACTAATAAGTCACGTGAGACAAGTACAAGCATGGCTGGAAATGGAGAGCAAAGTTTTTTATATTTTTGCTTCCAGAGCTCTTCCTTTCAGCGCAGCTACTTCCAGTGCCTTACGTGATTATAATTATAGTCCCCAACAATGATCGGTGTATGAACTAATTTTTAAAAGTGGATTTAATTATTTACTTCGTAATACAATTTGCCCAACCCTCTCTCGCAGGTCGGCAGAGCTAGAATTTTATTCTCAGTTTTACGCCACCTAAAAGTTTAGATTTGAGTTCTTCCTCGTGGAAAACAATTTTACTGGCGCCGAAAAGTATTATAAATATTTTGGGTAATTTCAGCTGCAGGCATAAACAAAAATAACTGTGGATACAGCATTACAGTGTCAGAGGACCTGACACAGTATGGCTTAATGCTAATTTAGCAAACTTCCCTTCAGCTTCGCTGAACTCTATACGATTTCTCGTATATCGTGCAGATGCAGGTAGCCTGTTACTCATAATTGCTGGTAAATTGTTACCAAAAGACAAAAAAAAAATAGTTTCTGGTTTCAGTCAAACGCAACAATATATTTATTTTATTTTTATCTTGACTATATTTATCGGTCAATTGCCCATCATCAGGCCGTCTTTACAAAACTTAGAATAGGGTTCATGTAATGCAACTTAGCAGTCATGTAATAAGTCTTATGGGATCCCATTTTACGTGAATGTTATTTGCAAGATAAAAATAAATTAAACGTGTTGTTGTGTCTGACATAAACCAGAAATTATTTTGTTGCCTTGGAGTTCAATAAACACAAAAATATTGCTACCAGGATAACTCTATCCGGACTGGATCCACCGCTGCGCAGTTGTGTATTTGACATAGCTTACATCTGATAAAACAGTATGACAGAAGAAGAGAAAGTACTTGCACCTCCCGTTTATGTTCATTTTGTGTCACGTCATTAACACTTTTCATTTCATGTGAGAACAGGGTGAGCATTTAATGATAGTTGAATGTAACAACGCTTCCTGGTACCCTTGAGATAGACAGACAGCAGCAGGGATAATCTTCTCGGCTATACGGAAATCCACAGCGAACTGCCACAACAGAAAACTAATACCTGGCTGCAGATCATTTATGGTAACGGCCCCAAGTGAAAAAAAAGGAACTGCCACCATACATTTAAGCCTCGCACAAAAATAATGTCTTTTAAAGTTTCAGTCAATACATCCGCGACTAAACGTGTGTAATATAAGAAAGGCTAAGTAAAACAATTCTGAGTAGGAATACATATATTAGTGCGTTATTCAGTCACAGTTTCAACAGCTGAAATCAAATAGCGATGAAGAAATCGACCACATCGGCCGGCAGATTTTGCCTCCAGTAAAATAGCTTCTTTTGATGTCTGATCCGTACTTCGTATTTTAATAGAAAGACAGAGATTTCGACATCGCTAAGAACTACAGCGACCTGTCATTCCGTCACGACTCTGATACCTATAAAGCGGGGAAATTTATTTATCTGTTTATATATTTGACGATGTTGTCATCAGCAGCACGGAATTATTTGAAAAACTAGCAAATAATTAATAGCAAAAGATGAGAGCGGAAGACATCGTGGCCTAATTGAAGGCAACATTCCCGTGCTTCGCCGCAAGTTGTGAAAATCCGGCTCTGCCATATTTTTCCACATTACCTCATAAAAGGCACGATCCTCGGGGAAAAAAAAGTAATTGAACACAAAATGTGTGTTTTAATTGTCTCTACAACTTTTGCTAAAACATTTCTCAATCTAAGAATTCAGCCAGACATGTTCACACATGTACATCAGTCTTCACGTAAAGAACCCGCAATTCTTGTCAGATATTAACGAAACTTGGACATCCTCGCCGGATTTTCGAAAAATGCATAAACATAATTTTCATGACAATCCATCCAGTTGGAACCGAGCCGTTCCATGCGAAAGGACGGACAGGCGGACAGACAGACATGGCGAAGAGAATAGTCGCTATTCGCAACTTTGCGAACGCGCCTAAAAATCTAATGTTGTAAAAAGCAAATTCGACGATTGTTCTGAGATCAGTACAAAACACATAAATATATTATATTATTTGTGCAGAAAGGGGAGCTATTGAATATCAACCGCTATGCTTTAAAATGTTAACAGAACTCTCAACATATATAGCACAAACCAATACGCCGATATGGCACGTAATCTTGCTATCACGTTACTGAATTACGTCGCTTAGTTATAGATAACACTGTCAGCAATGTGCCAAGTGTTCAGTTTCCCACATAATATGCTGCAATTGAAGGCTGTCTGAATGTTGTCACAGCTGAGAACGTTATTAGTCCACCAGGATGGTTTGAAGTGGGGTGGATCGGAGAGGACAAATATTGTATTGGCGGAACAAAGTTATGAGCTGACGACGAAAAGCGAACAGGAAATGTGTCAAGCTAATTCACCCTTTCCATCACGTTGGTGTCAGAGACACACTGTCGTATCATTTGTACTGAGAGGCTGATGTCCAATATCAAAAGGGTCCAAACGTTACTCTGGGCAAACACATTACGTAAACTCATACTGCTGCATTTTTACTCAACATTTTGATAACATTCTTATGTAGATTGACCGTGATGGTGTGCAGCATTTTTTTACACTGACATAATTGTATGAAATTCCTTTAGAACCGATAAACACAAAAAGGACAGATGTTATTAATATCTTTAGTTTTCTTTGCTGCAAATAAACACGCGTAAGCAAACAACTGTTGATGCTGATACTCATTACACCGTATATAGAGATCGACAAGTTCGTCGACAGTACATGCAGCAGTACCCTTCTGGAATATGACGCTCACTAATGCATTTAAGAAATATGTCTATTTTATGGACCCATAAGGCTCATTTTCGTGTTTACAAAGAAATACCACTTCCTGTACCGATCAAACCTGATCCACCTTCCGCGTTTACAATGAAACGCCACTGGCCCCATTCTTGTACCACATCAATCCAGATCCAGCTTCCATGCTTACAAAGAAACGCCACTGGTACCCTTCCTGTACCAGATCAATCCAGACCCAGCTTCCGCGTTTGCAATGAAACACCACTGGTTCCATTCCTGTACCACATCAATCCAGATCCATCTTCCTTGTTTACAAAGAGACGCCACTGGTCCCTATCATACACCACACAAAACAAGCCCGCATTTTCAATCCTGATTTCTTCAGATATATTCGAATATTAATTGACCTTCTCAAAAGTCCCTTTTCCGTCAGGTTTCCGCTCTCAACCTTAATTATTAAATTCCCAAAAAAAATGCACTTGTTAGATAACATGTACCATAATATGCTAGATTACGCTTCCTCCTGAGTGTTTCGGCTCTGACTGAGCCATTATTAGAGAAAGAATTCAAGGTATATGAGTATGTATAATTTTCCTTAAGGAGTGTAACTCATATTCTTGTATCCCTTTTTGTACAAGATATTTTTGTACAAGACACGGAATGGCCAGTTCGTCAGTGATCCTTGTACACAGTGAAAACCTTCTGATGAAAGTGCTTAGTCATACAGGCGTTTCACGTACAATCCCTTGCACTGTATCTCCTTAACCTTTTGGCGCCGGAATTATTTTTTTTAATTTTAGCACACTCTGTATATAAAATGTGAATAATACAGGAACCAAATACGTTAGAATTATGAAACAAACTGCATTTTGAAGACAAAAAAACGGAGGGTATATACCATGTTTAAAATATTCAGTACCTATATTTGTTGAGTAAATATATAAAATGCAACTTTAGAGGTTAGCGGTGCGGTACGACCACTATAGTTGACATTAGGCGTCAAAAGGAATGATGGTCCAGTCAGAGCCGAAACCTGTCGAAGGAAGTATGATCCAACACAGAAAAGAATATTAGCTAACATGTATACTTTGATGAAAATAAATAATAAAGTAAAGTACACGGAAGGTGCAAAATATGAAGACCGTGTATGCATTTCTCTCTTGCCTTCTATATGTGTCGCTCCTCTTATTTTCAAAGTACTGAAAGTAAACGACTATAAGAATAATGTGGGGATAACTTCTGCATTTCCTTCCTTAATACCAACGTTCGTCTTAGCGCCTACATAGGTTAAATACAATACTTATACTCGTACTTTGCCACATTAGCACTAAATCCTTTTTGATTTTTTTGTGACAACGAAAAACTGAGGAGTAATTTCTGTGTGCAGATGGATTCGTTACGCAGAAAATACAATTGTTTTCAGAGCTCAGAATTTAGTTAAAAAAAAAGCCAAACTTTTATTTGTTAACCGATGGAAAATAGAAAGTGCAGAGATATCAGTAAAATACACACGTAATACACATACATACATACGTACATACACTGCATACATTTATATATAATACACATACATAATGCATACATACAATACACACATACGTACATACATATACATACACACGTACATACATACATACATACATACATACATATACATACATAAATACATACATACATATACATACATACGTACATACATACATACACACATGCATACATACATACATACATACATATACATACATACATACCTACGTGCGTACATACATACGTACATACATACATATACATACATAAATACATACATACATATATACGTACATAATACATACATACATACACACATGCATACATAATACATATATACATACATACATACACCACATACATACATATATACATACGTACATACATACAAACGCACAATATGTACATACACACAGTACGTTCCATACACAGTGCTAAGGCCCCCAAGGTCATTAAAACCGGTCAAGTTATCAGAATGTATCGAGAGATATGCTACAACTCTACGTGCACAACATACAGACAAATTTTCAGCTTCAAGCTCTGACCGCTTTGCACCCAATACAGAAAGGACAAGCTCCCGGAGATGATGAAGAGAAAATTCCCTTCCCCTGTCGGAATATAAAACCGCTGGTCCATCCCACAGGCAGTCGCTGTATCTACCGATTTATCTAATATCGTATGTGACTGTGCACAGAGCAACCGTATTGTTGGGCATAAGCAGCTGAAATCGGGCTGACATATAACGTCACAGATAACGGTCAAAAAAGAGTGATATTTGTGTGGGATAACAAAACAATGTTTACAGTGAATGTATCGACAGCCCTGTAATAACTTGATAATGTCGACACCCCCACGTTTTATATTGTTCTACCAATCACGTGTCAACAAGCTTCTGTACCAACGGGTTTAACCCTAATCATACAGATAGTATATCACTTCGAAGGACAGTCTACCACACAGTAGTCTGGTTCAGGGATTCAGTCGTCTTCTGTCTCAACACATCTTCACTCCATGCTCCATATCTGCCTCAACGACTGACAACACGTACAGTCTGATCGAACCCATTAATATAATGCTACTAACTGGCGATTTAAGTTGCATGTGCTAACCTCTGTCAGACATTCTCCGACAGTTCAGTAGATAGAATTTACGCTTTTAGCAAGGAAGTGTGGCTGACCTGGTGTGACCGATCTACCGGATGACGCTTCACGGTGTTCAAACGAACAGAAAATCTGTCACGTCAATTGACCGCCGGTCTAATTGTCTTTTGACTGAGCTCGATCAATGATTGACATTAACTACAGTTCTTCTCTCTCTGTTACTCACGTTAGGAATTTATGCTCAGAGAAGAGTTTTAAAGACAGCTCTGACGGCGTTTTAGCTTGTCCTGGTCCCATTACGTCATGCACTTCCTTTCCAGTTAATATTGCATATTTACCCTTTGTTTTACTCGAATCATAAAACCTCAGGTCACTGTTATACTGCATAAAGTCCAATATCTAACGTTATTTTACATACAGAACATTCTTGGGGGGGGGGGTTGATTGTAATTTCATAGTCAGGTAGACTAGAGTATCTCTAAATGACGAAATGTTGTATATAAAAACTGTGTATGTGATCATTGTTGTATCCACGACATATCGATTGGCACTTCCTGGCGACTCGTTGAACGTATTAATGTAGGCCAATCAACCGGCCGCCTATGCGCCTGTACAAACGATAGTTGTCAGATAAAATAAAGACTCTGCACGTTAGACACTGCAAAAGTCTCACATACTACTGGTATACCGAATCAACAAATCTCTGAAAGTCGAAGAGGTTAATTATTGAAAAAAGATACATTATTTCAGATTTGTAAAATATTAAATGTGAACAAGAGATAAATTCCTTGACCATTTCGGTCAACCAATACTCCCACACATCTACCTCCAGTCGACAGTGATTACAACTCCTGTTTTAACTGGACTTTCTGAAGATGAGATACCAAATTTTATACCGACATTTATTAAGTAGAGGTTTGTATGACTTGATTTGACGACACATCAATGTAGTAGCACATTCTGCACCTAAGTTTGGTCTTAAAAGAGAACAAAAACTAACGGCGTGCAAGGCCAATTTGACATCCCATACTATGTGTAGTCCGCTTCACTTTGTCAGTGACTTCCGTTCTCGTACTGACCACGGTCACCTGACTGCTACGACTGACTGACTGACTTACAACTGACTACAAATCTGGCCTGTTTGTTAAGAACTGAAAGCAATAGTTGCTTTCAATTATTTCAGAATTAATTCACAAAAGGTCAGACGACCTAATCCGCTGGAAGTGAAGAAGACTCTTTTACGCTTCTCATTAAACTAACTTACTACGTTACTTGATTTATGAACGTACCAACACAGTATCTTATCCCTTATTACTAACCACAGTTTTAATTTGTAAGTCGGTACAGCTCAGTCAGTACGACGACTGTGGTACAAGCTACAGGAACGAGAAATCTGGTTGCATTTCCTACAAAGACAAGAGAGTTTTCTTTTCTCCAAATTACCTAGACTGACTCTTGAGCCTAGAAAGCCTCCCTTTCAATGGGCAACGAGAACCATTTCTCCGGACGCAAATCGACGTGAAGCTGACCACTGATTTGCCACTGGTGCCGAGGTTAGGAATGAGTAGAGTTTTACCTCTCTAAGGCGTAGGGGTCTGCAGCCGCTCGGTTGCTGGGATCGCTGGTTAGATTCCCGCTGACGGTATGTACTTCGTCTCTTGTGTTTGTTGGTCTTGTGTAGGTAGTGGCCTCCGCGACGGGCAGATTATTCCTTCAGAGGAGTCATACCGGTCTAGAGTGTGTTTGTTCAATTATGTGTGTTCTAGAAACCTCAAAATTGAGGCGGCCTGGGCCCGATTTTGGCTGTAACGTCACAGAAAGGAAATGTTTTATCCCTCCACACTCAATAAGACTTCATGGGTTTTACCGGAAATAGTTTACCTAAACTTAACAAATGTTGCCCTGAATAGACTACTGTACTTTCCTTCAGTATTGTTGTTAACCTACATTCCGTTTTCAACAATGTAAATGTGTTGCCATGTAAATGTAAAAATGGATACCCTTTGCACCACTGACGAGTTACAAAATATTTCGTATTGTTGTCAACAGTACAAAAGTACTGAGGTATTCATGTAAAGTGTCCGATATTTTTTGTCCAATTTTAATCAAATTTTTAGTTTCTCGACATATATTCTTAAAAGTCCCCGGTATCAAGTTTCAAGGAAATCCGTCCAGTGAGAGCCGCAATGATACCTGTGGACGGCCAGACATAACGAAGGCAACAAGCGCCTTTCACGACTTATGTGAACGCGCCTAAGAACTTTCTATCCCGTTTTTACTGAAAATATCGCATTTCAGGTAATTTAAATCTAAATATCTTCCGTTTAATCCCGTATCCAAGCTCCATTCATAATAAATACAGACGTCATATATCGCTCTCATTCCGAGCAATAATATGCAGCAATTAGTAAATTTACCTCCCAATTAGTAAGGAGTAGCCAATATCTGTAATGGGGAACACGTCTACACTGTAACCTTGGTTCAGTGGATTGGTCAAACAAGCATATTTGATTCCCGTCAAACGAAGCCTGCCTTTATTAGGGCCGGTTCTAGATAAACGTTTGCCTAGTACGTATGCTGCGAAATAAGTCTTTTCGGGTTATCACATGACTGAAATTTAGATCATTTATGTACAGTGCACATCCAGTTAGGCTAATGAACTGTACTAAATAATCTGCAGCAAGTATTTATTTAGGGTTACAATGCGAACAATGCAAATTATTAATCCTATTACGGGAATCGAACTCGATACTGTTAAACCAGCATCTAGAGACTCTAATCCGTTCATTAAAATATCTTCATTATAAACGTGTATGTTGTGTACTAATTACAGGAACACAGATTTAACGTCGGTTGTTCAATAAAAAAATTCAATAAATATTCTATAAAATATTTGATATATAAAATATATGATATAATTTTAAGACACGAAAAATATTCTATGTAAACGATTTGTGATTATTTTAAATATAAGAACTCCTTAGATAATAAAAGTTTCATAGGCTGTAAAGTAACACGTCCTACTAAAATGTAGTCAAATGTTCAAAACTCAACTATTTGACCTTGATTTTCAGTGTATAAACTGATATAAACGAAATCGAATTGTTAGATTCTTGCGGGTACATATAAAAGCTAAAGTGATCCCGTTACAGACCCGGTGTGGCCCAGAGGGTGGGTAGAGGTATAGCTCTACTCTTCCATGATCGCGGCACTAGAAGGGGGTGAATGGTCAACAGCACGCCCGTTACGGATACATATACCAGGTGTAATTGCCCAAACGACCTCTAGTTACGAAACAATCGCGAGGTACTTATGTCTCAGTCCGTACTGCAGCCTCAACTTTCATCGACAAAAAAGATCTTCCCGAGCAATATCGCCGCTAATTCTGTTAAGCTGCCTTTCAAGAACTTTTCAAGAGAAGATAGGATGCCATATCAGCCCTCAATCGATATTTTGTGCAGGGTGGATATCTGTAGAAATCACAACTACAGATTGAAGTTGTAAAATTTCCCCCATTAAAACGCCAACAAACGACCTATAAATAAGACAAGTAAACTATGTTCATGTTCAAGAAATAAAGGAAATACCAATTTACCACGTGTAGGCAGTTATGGAAATATTTTTTTTTTTGGTCCAATGCCACCACATGTCCTTGTGGACTTCGTGGTCCTCCTGGGCATGGCAGGAGTGTTATCGACTTCTGAGGTTGGGACGCCCATGAGGCGCAGTTATGTTGTCCCGATGATGTGAGTGGTGATATAGGAGGATGTAATGCCAAGAGGGCCCTTAAACCTAAATTCTACTAACCTACCCAGACCATGGTCACCGTGAGAATCCTCCCCTTCAGGAAAAATTCCCACGGTAGGGCCGGGAATCGAACCCGGGACCTCATGATTAGTAGTCAGAGACTCTGACCACTAGACCACGAGGCTGGTCAGTTATGGAAATATCTTTTACGAGATAAAAAGCAACATATAAACTACTCTTTATTTACAGCAAATTTTGCCTTTGTTTAGCAGAAAAAGTAAATGACGATTAACCCCTATCCTGCTAACGTGGAGAATATTGTGAGCTCCCAACAATGCCAGAAGATGGCAGATGGGATTTAACTAGGCGTTTAGAGGGTTAAACTAAATGTCAGTGTTCAAACAACATTAATTTGTAATTCGTTGTTAAACAAGATCACTTTCTACTTAATAATAATAATGTTTATCTTTAAGGCTATATAAGTGTGTTTGCAGAGCATATGTGACATTACAATACCATAAAAAGGACATCAACAATAGATCTGCTTTCTTTTGAAATGCCACTTCTGTACATCCCTGGCTTCCTGCTGCCAAACCGGATGTTTCGATACCTGGCAACGACGCTGAAATTACATTCCACAGTACAAACAAGCACATCACCAACAAACTGAACAAATCATAAATATAAAAACATTCCTAAATGTTTCGGATACTGTCCATATCCATTTTCAAGGAGTATCGATACTTCAAGACCTATACAGAGTTATTACACGGCTTATCAATAGTAAAAGGTAAAATATATAATTCCAGAATGCTAATTTAAACATTAGTGTTTGTATTACATTAGAATTATTTTAAAACTTTTATAATAAAAACAGTTATTAAAAGATATCGCTATTTCAATAAGTTTGGAAGCAGCCGATTTTAATAATTATCTTGTATTATAATAAAATCAATAAAAATTTAATATAACACTACACGCTGATGTTTTAATGACATTTGGCATACATTTTACCATTCACAAAAGACAGGCTGTGTAATGGCGCTATATAAGTTTTTATACACTCTGAAGATGGTTACGGCCAGTAGCCGAAACATGTAGGAATGCTTTTATGCTTGAGAATTAGTGCAATTTGTTGGCCATAAACTTATTTGTATGTATCAATTGCAAGGACGATATAGAATATTTGCCACAGAATCGCATCTCTTATGACTCTGTAGACTGTCTTATATTTCGAATATTCCCTCTTCCCCTCGCTAAGGCATCGGAATTTAATTTAATGCGGTAAAAAAACTAATTAGACTGCATGTTCATTAAGACTAATTATTAACATGATGTCATAAAAATTATGTGAAAGAATTAATATTCCTTAGTAAATTAAAATAACTGTTACGAATCAGGTAAAGTGCTGTCACACCAGATCACTAGTAATGCTTCTGTACCGTCTCATTAAAACATGTCAGGCAACATAAACTTTTTCATAGTTATGTTGTCTGCTACAGATTCAGAAGCACGGTAGCAGCTTCTTTATTGTTCCCTGCCACACATAGGGAGAAAAGTTCACTTAATTTTAAACTACTCAATTAATACACCAACTGATGCACCCACATAAAAGTTACACACCAAAACACTAAAATTGTACCGACATGTTTCGGTCCTAAGACCATCATCAGGGAGCCATATCTTCCTTGCTAAAGTCACGTTAAAAATAGTCACTGATTAACATCGTTGTACTGATAGGGTGTTGTGGCAACTTGCCGTGTTGTGTAAGGTTATGTTGCGAAGAGTGTCCTGCTACGGATGTACATTCTGTGCTTCGCTGCGTGATACTGCAGTAACCTTACACAACATGGCATGCAGTCACAACACCCTATCAGTACAACGAAGATAATCAGTGACTATTTTTAACGTGACTTTAGCAAGGAAGATATGGCTCCCTGATGATGGTCTTAGGACCGAAACATGTCGGAGCAGTTTTAGTGTCTTGGTGCTTAACTTTTATGTGGGTGTATTAGTTGGCGTATTAATTGAGTAACTCGACAACATGCACGGTGTAGCAATAAAAAAAATATAATTTTAAGCATCCAAATCCTATGTGTCTGTCGGATAAAACAAGACACATCCACAAATTACCTTTTAGTGATATTACTGAAGAGTCCAGCTTCAGTTTCGAAAATTATGTTTCCCACAGTTTAAGCGTCACAAATTGTTTTTATTCTTCGTATAATGGGACACCACAGCAATTCTTAAGACAATAACCAACACTGCAGGTACCAATGATTACTTTTGAATTACGTCATGCGGTGAGACTTTCCGCTTTATCTCCGCCCATTGCAATCCAAGAGTAATACCGCAAACAAAACAAAAGTACAAACACAGCAACATCGCCATTAATATGGTTGTAATTTCCCAATTCAGTGGACTTCCCATAATGACAATATAGACGTGACACGACTGCTTGTGACCTCTAGGGTCACTCGGGCCTAGCAGCTTAAGTTAGATTATCAGTAAAACGTTGTATCATGGACCTTACATCCTTGGAAGTGTGTCTTTCCTACGCCGAATATCTGACAATGAGTGGGTAAAGTGTGTTGGCCAAACGATCCATAACTTTCCGTTCTTTCGAATTATTATTATTATTATTATTATTATTAT
>Ga0123352_10015680_pt1 | contig 12066 bp, 7 predicted proteins | sample TergutLab28metaG_FD_89700 | JGI IMG/M metagenome (GOLD analysis project Ga0123352, IMG submission 89700) | Labiotermes labralis P1 segment gut microbial communities from Petit-Saut dam, French Guiana - Lab288 P1 | ecosystem: Host-associated > Arthropoda: Insects > Digestive system > Gut ... | reverse complement strand
TACATGTTTCAATCCCTCTATGGGATCATCCTCAGGGAGCATAAAATAATGTAGGACTAAAGTTACTAAGATCGACTGTATACGAGGTTATCTGGTGGCATGCTGTTTTGTTTATGTTATGACCGTCTGGTTCGGCCTGTGTTCCTCCCCCACTGTGAGTGCTGTGTCACTGTAAATAGTTAAACTGTGTGTGCTTATACACACCTTTCTTCACACACATTGTATTATAATCTCACCTGTTCCCAGCAACAGTAGCCGCTGATGCCACTACTTCTTCTGCTGCAATCCGAGCCTTTAATTCCTCTAATTCTTTAGGTACAGTCCAGCGTGACTCTTTAGTGTTGACATTGTGATAGTAAGTTTTCCCACTTTCTGAACGATATTCTTTCCAAGGGCACTGTGACAGAAGAAGCTGAAACAAGGTGAACTATTTTATAGATTATGGTTATTTCACAATACTAGCAATATCTTACATTTGACAGAACCGAACTGTAGGACGGTTGGTAATTAATGACTACGAATGGATTTAGAAGAAGACAGTCATGGCATAATGGAGGAACTATTCTAGCATTTGCTTGGACAAAATGTGTAAGACTATCAAAAAAAAAAAACCCTCAGGATAGTTAACATCCTGACTAAAATTCAAGGTTTCTGAGATGTGATAATGGGTTGTTGGTTGAATAGTTCCTGATGGTTCAAAGGATCATACTGCCTTAACCTTCAGGACCAAGTAGTTCAAGAAGACTATTGCAATGCCTGACCCTTCAAGATGCAGGCACTAAAAATCCCACAAAATATCAGAAACAACTCACCCCATGACTAAACATCATGTCCCAGACAAGTCCTGATTAAACGTCCAGTGTCTTACCACTACATCATCCTGCTTGGTAAATGTAGTCAACATGATTATGTTAATTTGTAATATTAGCATTACAGTTTCACTTTTCAAGCTCCAATATATACCTAAAACTTCTGGTTCTCGGAGTACATATTAAAATAGCTGCATTTGATATGTTACTTCATAGACAGACACTGATGTTGCAAAGACGATCTGTCCTGAAGATTGAGGTGGCATAAAATGTTGGCATCCCTCCACCACATTACATAGCATCCCACAAAACAGCAATCATCAGCTAATATCTAGTTTGCATAAAAGGAAAAATACCTCAGCTGAAGTTTTCAGTTCATCTGGCTTTTCCCATAAACTCTGCTTCGTTACTGAATTGTAATAATAGGTTCTTCCATCTGGAGCCTTGTGCTCTGTCCAGTCTGACTGAGTCTTGCCCTCTGACCCATCTCCAATAAGCGAAGAATCACTGTAACACACAAGCCTGAAACTCTGGACGTACCAAACAGCAGCAGAATAAATATAACACTGTGAGAATGAAGGCTGTCACAGCAGTGCTAATGAAGATACCAAGTCTTGTGGAATGTCATGCTGACTCATCTCGTCATGATTTACATATATTCTGAATGAATGTAATGTCTTCAAATCATCAATAATTATTTATACGTTAAAACTGCATAGTCCCCAAAGGCTTGAATCTTCAGATATACCATCCTCATCACTCTCACAGCTACAGATAATCTATGTTGCAGTACATACTTCATATGTCACAAGGTAATCAACAGAATTCAGACATATATATCTTGAAGGTGGCCATCATTATGAGGACTACTAGCTACTGGAGTGTGACAATGTGTAGTCCAAAAGAAATTCACTGCCTTTGGGAGGAAAATACTGCTTCCATCTTTAATGACCACCATGAGAACCTCAAACACTGCTCATATTTTTATGCCAGACTGTAAAGCCATACCTTCTTATTTACAAGATAATGGAATGGAACATGAACTTCTACTAAAAAAGGGTTAATTTCTGGTTTCTAAAATTAAGTTGTGATTTTCTGGATAAAGATTCTGAACTACTAAGTATTAGAAGTGAACTATATTCTTATGACTGTCCATATCTTAGAACAGCAATATCTGAAATCAAACCCAATTAAATTTTAAGTTAAGAAAATGGTAAAAACACAATTCCTACAAGGTGAGATGCAGTGTACTTTGGTAGAGACTTATGGACATTTCAGAGGGACCTGTTACCTCCATCTACTGGGTAGGAGATGATACAGAGACAAAGTTTCATCAGAATGTTGTTCACTTTCTGTCACACTACGAGGGGGTTCTGATAAGTCCTTAGCCCGACCTGGAAGGAAACAAGCTACAGCGACCAAAGTTGGGATTTATTCAAGATATTCTCCATGAAGCTCAATACACTTCTTAGCCTGTTGCTCTAACTTTTGCAAGCCACTCAAAAAAAAATTCAGAAGGTTGTCCAACCAACCAGGTCTCCGGGGCAGCAGTGACCTCTGTGTAGGATGAAAAATGGCGACCTTTCAAATGTATTTTCAGTCCAGGGAACAGGTGGTAGTCTGACGGGGCCAGGTCCGGAGAATAGGGTGGGTCATCAAGACACTGGATGTCCACATAGGCCAGTTTCTTCTGGGTTGCAAGTGCCCAGTGAGCCGGGGCATTGTCGTGCCAAGAACGAGACCCCCTTGGTGACCTTCCCGTGGCGTTTTTCCTTCAAAATGTCCTTCAATTGCACCAGCAGAGATCAGTAATACTTCACGTTGATAGTTTGGCCCTTTGGAAGATAATTAACGAGGAGAATGCCGTCTTGATCCCAAAAAATCAAGGCGAGAACTTTTCCAGCAGATTTTTGCACTCAACATTTTTTGGGGTGGGGTGAGCTGCTATGCTGCCACTCCATTGATTGTTGCTTTGTCTCCGGATCATAGTGATATAACCAGGTTTTGTCCATGGTCACCAACTGTGACAGAAAATAATTTGGATCGCACCGAAAAAATTCCAAAAGTTGCTCAGGTGACTGGCACCACTGACATTTTTGATCCGCGTTCAGGCATTTCAGAACCCACTTAGCGGAGAGCTTCCGCGTGTCCAAATCTTCATGTATGATGGACCCAACCCGCTCACGTGACATGCCCAGTTGCTCGACCATTGATTTAGCCGAAATCTGGCAGTCTTCCCAGACTGGCTCGTGAATTTGATCAATAATCTCCGGGGTGGTCACCGTTTTGGGTCATCCAGGACAAGGCGCATCACATGTGGAAAAATCACCACGTTTAAATTGGGCCACCCTGTTTTTGATGGTGGCATAAGATGGTGCATGTTCCCCTAATGTTTCTGTCAGAATGGCGTGAATTTCCTTCAGCACCTTGCCTTGCAGGAAAAAAGCTTGATGACAGCTTACGTCTCCACGTTGTTGAAATTGGGCGCGTTGCCTGACATGCTTCATTACAGCCTTTGTAACAAGAAAAGACTTGCAATTCAGCACATGAACAGACCCTCTTTCCAACGACATTATCGATTCCGTCCTACGACAATGGGAATTAGGTAGGGTTAAGGATTTATCAGCACCCCTTCGTACAAGGTGTCACATACCATGACTGTGATTAAATGACAGTTACCACACCAGAACCTTTAATCTCAGTGAATTATTAGAGATTATACCATGATGTCTAAACACAAAAAAGGCTGCACTGTGTTGGACATACATCTTACTTACTTACTGCATCGTGCAGAGTCCTTCTTGAGAAGCTAACTGGTTTGCAGCTAGTCAAGAAATTCACCGCATTTCACGGAAATCGAAGGTTCATTACCACACTCACAAGCGTCCACCACCTGTCTCCATCCTGGGCCAGCCCAATCCAGTCCATACACCCACATCCCACCTCCTGGAGATCCATCCTAATATTATCCACCCATCTACGCCTAAGTATCCTCAGTGGTCTCCTTCCCTCCGGTTTCCCCACCAAGACCCTATACACCCCCTTCTCCTCACCCATATGCGCCACATGCCCAGCCCATCTCATTCTTCTCGATTTTATCACCCACACAATATTGGGTGAGGAGTACAAATCATTTAACTCCTCGTTACGCAGTCTCCTCCATCCCCCCTTTACCCTGAATAAAATAATATAACAAAAATTTGACCATGGTTCTTGAACATAACACGTTAAAATTAATAAGCACATACACACTACAAGTATCAACTATATATTAATAAACAGCCAACAAATGAAGCTTATTCAAAAATAAAAGTAAGCAACACCAGAGGTTTAGCACCTTGCAACATAAAGCGCCCAATCCAAAATATAAATTACAAACACCAAAAGTAAATGATGTAATATTACATTTTGTGTTACAGCAAATGAAAGTGACTACTGCAGACTGGAAAGGACACAAACTCTATCGTCCTTTATTTACTACTGCTGGTTCCCAATATGACATATTACATCAAAAGAGAGGAGGAATAGTCAAACGCAGTAGTAACATACTGCTTCATTTTTATCATATGCACAAAAACATACCTTTGCTGAGGTGGAACAGATCCTCCAGGACCTATGTTTGCCATATCTGCTGAATTTGAGACACCACCAGCAGCCAACTGTGGTACAGCTGAAATGAAAGCACATTCACTCCTTGAGAGAAAGGCAAACTTATGCATACAAAATTATACCTCATTATGAATATTTGTTAACTTCTACAACTCAACGATGTACGTCTTTAGACATAACAAGTACTAAGATAGCACTCAATTCTGAAGTTCAGAACAAGAGTACATTTTAAATTAAAACAATAATTTCGTTCTAGCTTCCTTGTGCAGCAGTTATGGGTCAGAATCCTTGAAAAGCATGCATAATAGTAAGAAACAATAACACACGCAACATTTAACATTTTGATTCTATAGTGCTGGTAAATGCCATGTCACACGCTAAGTTAGATATTAGACGCAATATCTGACTTTTGGTGCTAATCCTCAAAGGACAAAAATCATGATAAGAAGTGTTTCTAACCAGACTGATCTGTGAGCAAGTCAGAAATTTCACAGGTGGCCAGCAGAATCTCAGCAGTGCTCCAGAACAGGCCAGACATTTGGTGTCATTATTCTCGCCACATATTATTCCAGAAGAGGAATCCCAACAAAGAAGGGCCCTTTTTACTCTTTTAGGATTGAGTTTCAGGGTTATCATGTGCAATGGTTGGTTGAAAGGAGTACATGTTTACTGACATTCTGACAAAACCAGTTTGGGAATCAAGCATTTTTAATGAAAAAATGCACACTTGAAAATACATGGTCATAATAAACAACCGGTAAATTTCAGAATCAGTTTTCTGCTTCCCAGAAAACAACAGTAGTACTCCTAAAGTAAAAATAAATACTCTCATTAATAACTAAATGTTCCAATGTTGGTTCAATAAATGTGAACTTGTACTTTAGGTTAGTTCAAATTCTGTTATACAATTTTCAGATTACCACATCATTGACCATACTCCACCAATTTACTAAAGTCGGAAAAATGCAACAATGATAAACTCTCAAGTGACCAACTTTAAAACACTATCCTCTCAATTCCAGTGCTTTACACAAATAACCACCCCTGAAGAACGCCCACTATAAACAAAATGTAATGAGAGAATAAGAGAGATTACTAATTCAGAAGTCTTGTATCTGACCCTACATACACAAACATATTATTCCCTCATCATAAATTAAAAAATCAAATAAAAAATTATAAATTATAGTACCGCTGTTGGGAGGTGGAGCAGGAGGTCCTCCATATCCAAAACCAGGTGGTGGGACACTAAACGGTGGTGGTATGAGTGGAGGTGGCAGCCGTGTATCTCCTGGCCCACCTGGCATTCCCGGAGGTATAAATCCTGGACCTCTTGGCGGCATCATGGGTGGTGGGACATTAACTGGCGCATAACCTGGCCCAGGGGGAGTACCACCAATACCAGGAGGGCCAAACGGACCAGGTGGAACTGGCATAGTTCCACTTGGGGGACCCTGCCCACTGCTTGCAGCCTTGAATGAACAAAATACTTCTTTGTGAGGTCAGCTTGGATAGTGTATTTGGTATACTGACTAGGTTATGGGTTGTTCGATCCAAATCCGCTCTGAAGCCCACCCAGCTTCCCATTCGACGCGTAACAGGTCCCTCTCCCGGGGGTAAAACGGTCGTTGCGTGAAGTGGATCGCTCACCTCAATTTCGTGCCAAAGTAAAAAATACGCCTTCATAGCAATCACAGCAACAACCTTCTCATTACCCTTACTCCAATACGACGACTCAGGTTTTCGGTGATGCACTGCTGTGTCGTCGGGAACCACTCGCCCCGACGCACGGCGTCACGTCCCCAAACCGCTTAATCCTCAGAAACACTGCTGCGAGAACCTCAAACCTTGCACACTCATTTATAAATATAAGAACTTATTACATATATCTGTTTGTTGTACACACATGCTTACCATGCTATTCAAATAACACCCGTCGTTAATACGCTTTCAACATATAACCTCAACTGCCGGTCACTACCAAACGATACGCTCATCGGATCATGGATTGTAGTCTTAGTTGTAACTGGACATGGATTAGAGGCCTCCGTCACGGATTAAAATAAACCACGGAAAATAGGTAATGAAATATTGCTACGGTGTGGCTTCGGTCTACAGTCGCTCAGTTCCTAGATCGGCCACGGTTGCGACAGCGGCAGGTGAATCGATAACACTGCCTAATATTCGACCTCTAAATAAAACCCCGCTGCTAGATGGCTGACGTGTCCCCACTCGGGGAACAAGTCCAGTCGATAAATCTGCCAGCTGTTCTGCTGTCACAAGTAACAGCTGGTTGTGAAACATGAACTCTGATTCATGTGAATCATATGGTCGTGTCAAGCCTGTGCGATAATTTCCTGTCTTTGTTTACGTAAGTTTTTACTATTCTTCTGTAAGAAGACTTGCATCCATTATCTACAAAAGGTAATTACAGTCATTTTTAACTTCGAGCGTTTAAGTCTACATATATTGCCCAGACACATATGTCCTGAGGGTTTTCGTGGTTTTCCTTAATCCCTTGAAACAAATTGCGGCATAGTACCACTTAGGACAGGACTCCTTATTTGTAAATCCCCTAAATGCATTATCCACCGAACCAGCTCACCACTCACCTCCATCTAATGCCGAGGTTAAGAATGGGTGGAGCTATACCTCCATTACCCCGTACGCCTATATGGCGTGCACAGGGATGCATTTAGCTTTATTGATCATATTCTCATACTCTGAGATAGTGGTACCATCCCCCGCCTGAAAAGAAGGGGAAGGAAGAAGACATTTTTTCTGTTTAAAAAAATAATTGTATGATATTTTCACACAAACCTGCCCGTTAGTATAGAACATTGACGTTATTAATAAACCAGAAGCCAATGTGTGTAGTGCAGTTTACTGTGGAGGTATTATGAGATAACCCAGATTAAAATGCTTAGAGGCCCAGGGCCATGAGTGGAAGAAGGCCCATTTCATACAAATATATCCAGACAGCATATCAGCTACCCTTGTCAATGCACAACCCAGAACCACTTGTAGAAGTGTATTTAAACAATCAGAGATTCTACCTTTTCCATGCCAGTATATACTTTCATTAATAAACTTCATTACCAATAATCAGGAAATTATTCAAAGAAGGTCATCTGTATACAATATTAATACAAGAAATAAGCATTATCTTCATAGACCAAATGCTAACCTGTCCTGTTTTGAAAAAAGAACATTCTATGCTGGCATAAAAATTTTCAACTGTTACCACCTAGTGTGACAATCCTCAAGAATGACAAGGCAAAATTTAAAGCAGCCTTAAGAAAATACCTGCATGCACACTACTGTTAGTGTGTACATGAATTTTTTTTGTGTGTAAAGAGATAATTTATAATATGTTTGCAAAATGTTTATAGTGTTTTACACTGTAAATTTGTGTATGTATGTTTATGACTTGTTCCACATCCTACTGTATTTGTGACACACTTATGGATCTGTGGAATGTGTGTATATATATGGTGTGTGTGTGTGTGTATGGAAACGTTTGTTTATTGACATCATCCAGTATTGAAAATGTACTATTGTGATAATACTGGCAACACAAAAATTATTCTGCAGCTCACTAGACAGTGTAACTATGACCACAGTATCTATACTGAGAAAAATAACTGAGCAGAAGTGAATTTACATTAACAGCATGAACAATTACAGAGTTCTCTAGCTCTTAATTTGGCAAATTCTGAAACATTCTGGTCAAAATCTTATCAATATCAAAGAACAAAATTTCTTCAATTGCCACACTGTTTGCCACACCGTGATTTGTGCAACTGCTGTGTAGTGTCTGGTGATGCCACCCACTCTGCAGTGCTAGGTCTGGTTTTGAAGGAAATTACCTTTAACCTTTTGGCGCCTGAATTATTTTTTAATTTTAGCACACCCTGTATATAAAATGCGAATAATACAGGAAACAAATATGTTAGAATTATGAAACAAATTGCATTTTGAAGAGAAAAATACGGAGAGTATACACCATGTTTAAAATATTCGGTACTTATATTTGTTGAATAAATATATAAAATGCAACTTTGGAGGTTAGCAGTGCGGTACGACCACTATAGTTGACATTAGGCGTCAAAAGGTTAATATAGCATCTTACAAACCTAGCTGAGGTTGTGAGTGGGTCAGAACCTCCTTCATGAATCATCTATCTTCATCTGAACAGGAGTGACATTCTAGCTTCACTTACATGTAAGTGTGGAAAAGTGATCTCAATTTTGTAATCTATATGTGTGTCCCTGTTTGGCACTTCAGTGCTATGTACTGATGCTATCAATTATTACAGTATGTCTCCCTACCCAGTTTGCTATGGTGCTGACCCTAGGATATCAAGATTGCCTGAAAGACACAAATTATCCAGTAGCATGCACTTAGTTTAAATATGTTTTCCAAACTGTGACATACTGTAGAACATAAACTGCGAATCTGAAAACACAAGGCTGACATAGAATATAGCGCAGCTTGCTGTCCATGATATGTTGGTTAATTAATTTGGAATTTACTTGGTTGTGTCACTGACAGCTTGTGTATGTGAAATTTGAGATTTTCAGAACGATGTTGATGAAGATTCTAATTTTCTGGGGATATTACACTGTGTCAACCGGTGAACAGTCACTGACATTTCAGCAGTGCACAATGCCTTCACCATGAGTCCAGGAGTCCAATCTGGGACAGTTTTCACAGTGTAACATTTCAGAAGATTTGAGTCTTCAGATGTTACCTTCTGTACCAGCTTCAAACAAACCTGCAGAAACATTTGTATTGCTCATGCACTCACCATAATTAATATGACTCACCATAATTAATATTCCACAGTAACACAACGGCAACTACAGATTTCTAAAAAATATAATTAGAAATAAATAAATAAATGGCTTCTCATAATGTGAGACCATACACCCTGTCTTGTTTAGCTTACACATACATCCAACACTGAGTACAGGTGTTTGTTTCTGTTGATGAGACAGATGGAACAAATACTGATTAAATGTTATAATTATATTTCATTTGTAATGAAGGGCTTGTAAATTAACAAGATGACCAATAATTACATACAGTACAAAAATGTTAATAATCATGATAATGTTAATAGCAATATCACGAACTGTTGTTAAATACTATAAAAATATCCATACTGTAATATGGAATGAAACAATAATTGAAACACAATTAAAATTTGTACTCTCATTGTTCCTGTTGTACTAATTTTCTTGTCTTGAGCATAAGAATTGCTGTCCAGCTTCTAAGAGTCTTTAAACAATAATATGAGTAGTCACGAGATCATTATTTTTATTTATTTGCTCAAATTTGCATATTATTTTCCATTTTACTGAAACGAAAATGAAGCACTGCTGTTAATAGCATTCATATAAAAAGCCACATTTTCTCATATACAGTTCACACGCAGACTACTTGTATGTTTATCATAATGTATAAATTATAAAAAAAAATTTGAATAAATGGCCAAAAAGCACATAACAATTATATAACAAAATAATGTATTTAAAATTAATGTTTAATGTAACTTTAAAACCCACAAAACCCTGTCTTGTTATTTCATATTTAATACCCCAAAAACGTTATGAGGCAGTATCTTTATTCTAAATAGCATTTGTCATTTATTTGTTCATGTCAATAACACATGCCATAGCATTCAGTGATATGATGATGAATGGGCAATTAGAAAGGAAGCAGAAGGAAGTGGTCATGACCTACTTTCAGGTAATATGCCAGTACTTGCCTGCAGAGACTGCGGAAACCCATGAAAAGTCTCAGTCAGGATATACTGGTGTCCCAGCCAAGATCTGAAATCTGCACCTCCTAAAAGCAAATCAGCTATGTTACCACTTAAAAGGAAGATGTCCAGATTTCTTTCTCTCAACCCACCCTTTCAGGATCACAACACTTTCCCGAAATGTAACATTCTGTTACGAATACAGGATAATGGACAAGTCCATAAAACTACAAATCATAAATTAAATAAACATTTATTGTCTTTTTTAATCTCAGTATTTAACCAACTTGATGCACAAAATTTGTTTCACAATAAGTTTTTATTTCATGCCTCTAAATATTTCGGGCACATGTGCTCGAAACATGTAGAGGCATGAAATAAAACTTATTGTGAAACAAATTTTGTGCATCAAAGTTGGTTAAATAATGAGATAAATATACTGAGATGCACGGTCAACAAAACGTCAAAATTTATTGTCTTACTGTGTGAAGTAGTAAACATATCACACATCTGTAACTCTGACAGCTCAGTTTAAGTTCTTTAAACGAAGTTGATAAAATGAGCGAGTAATGGGAGTGTATACGAATTTTGATAAAATTCGGTAGTAGGATAGCAAGTTAAAGCTATGAGGAAAATCTGATATTAATGTCTATCAATACAATATAAGTCCTTCTCTGGATGAATCTCAAATCTTACACCTTGAGTTTTAAAAGCAACGCATGATACCAGACAGAATGTACTAAGAAGGATCTCATGAACACACACAACTTTAATGTCACGGAAACTAAATGCAACAGAACAATGTGCCCCTCATGCGGTGTCATATCTGTGATGTTTAGTACATTCATAACAAAAAGAACAACCAGACAAATGAGGAATTCGGAAATTCAGTGAAAGCCTTTGAAAAATATGCCGTGCACGTTGTTAAGAAATCATATGCAAAGAACTGGTCGTGGCCTGATTTAACGTAATACCCTAGAATGTGTCTGGAGGGACTCAGGAAAACCGCAGAAAATATAACTCCCTATAGACGATGCTGCGACCTGCATGAGAAGCGCGTACCTCCCGAATAGAGACCTGATTACTGTTATGTTTTTGTACTCTAGATCCGTTTTTCCCAAACCCTTTTTCCTCGCGGAAACCTTTGGGCTTCGAAAAATAACCACGGATCCTCACATCCTTGTTCACGTAAATAGAGAATGTCCGGATGACAGGCATCCAAATTTTAAAATTTATATTGTAGGACTAATTTCAGAAAGCTATGAATACATGCCAGTAACAAACGTAACAATGCATTGCATGATTCAGCCTTAATTACTTATTGTCGCTGGCTTCGTGGGTATGGCGGGTTTCTTAATTAAACATTCTAACGGCCATACGAAATAAACACAACGCTAATTAAAGATGTCCAAGATTATTTTTAAAACATTATTCCTTAATTAAAATAATAAGTCAACTTCAAGATATCCATTGCATAAATATATACATGGATCCCCTGGGAGTTGGTCGCGGATCCCTTGGGATCCGCGGAGCACACTTTGGGAACTACTGCTCTAGACTGTGTCACTGTTGCTAGGATACGTTACATGAAACATATGCTTAATTATTGGAAACGTTGCTGTGAAGGGCCTGGTGAAAATGACTAAACTTTACAACAGATTACCGCAGAATCCCGATAGTTCGAGATGAACAGGACAGAAGTTGCCTCGAATTACCAAACAGCTCGAAATACGAGGTTACGACAATTTAGAGCACATGATCTTTATGTGCGTCATCCCCGTTGTGTGATATACAATTAGTATGGCAATATATGTGCGTGGCACTTACCGTCAAACACAACTATTTTATTGGTTGATTATTGTAAGGTTTACAACAACATGT
>Ga0123352_10015673_pt1 | contig 12068 bp, 11 predicted proteins | sample TergutLab28metaG_FD_89700 | JGI IMG/M metagenome (GOLD analysis project Ga0123352, IMG submission 89700) | Labiotermes labralis P1 segment gut microbial communities from Petit-Saut dam, French Guiana - Lab288 P1 | ecosystem: Host-associated > Arthropoda: Insects > Digestive system > Gut ... | reverse complement strand
GGGCCCACCCAGCCTCCTGTAAAATGGGTACCGGGTCTTTCCCGGGGGTAAAGTGCGGCCGGGGCGTGCTGCTGACCACTCACCCCCTTCTAGTGCCGCAGTCATGGAAGAGTAGAGCTATACATTTACCCACCCTCTGGGCCACACCAGGCCTGTAACGAGAAAACTTTACCTTTCCCCTTACATGTAGACCAATCTCTTTACTAGCAGCTAATAGAGCTTCTGTGTTTTTCTTTATAGTATGTTTTCTTTCACCCCCCAAAAAAGTTATCATCAGCATAAATCAGAAGCTGATGTGTATAATTCAATTTCAACCCCTCCTGGTTTACCTGAACCCTCCTAATGACATTCTAAAGCAAAGTTGACAAGCAAAAGCACTAAAGCTAAACTAATACTTGTTTCATATTATTCTCAATAGCAAATGTGTCAAATGTTCGCCTACAGCCACATTCTTGGTATAGGATGCATTTAGACACATTTTTATTAACGTTACTGATGTCACTGTGATACCAAATGTAGTAAGAATATTACATAAGACATCCCTTCTAACTGAACTGTAGCCTTTCTTGAAGTGTACAAACAGCTGGTGCACTGCCTCATTATATTCCAATTTTTTATCAGGTATTTGACAAATGCAGAATATATGATTGACCTGTGAGTGAAAATCCACATTAATGCCATTAATTAAATTAGTTAATTAATCTGATTAATTTCATCTTCATATGGAGCTAACCTTGACAGGAGGATGTTGAATAAAGTTCTATATGTAATTGATAAATGTGACATCCCTCAATAATTACTACAGTCTCTTTTATCACCCTTCTTGTAAATAGGTACCATGATTGATCCTTCCATGGCTAAGGCAATTCTTCTGTGTCCAAATAGAATTAGTAAGTTCGTAGAGCTCTTGAACAAATTACTCTACCTCCTGACTGAAACAGTTCTGTCAGAATTTGATTATTACTCTTGATTCATATCCTTTATCTTTTCAATAGCCATCTCAACCTCAAAGGCACTGGGCTCAAGCACTAGCAGCTCTGCTGTCTGTGTATCAGTCTCCTTAACATTACTGGCCTGTTATACATTCAATAACTGAATAAAATGATTCCTCCACCTATTCATAATACTTTGGGAATGTGCAAACAGATAACCCTTCTCATCCTTTACTACACTTGTAACCCTTTCTTAAATTCATTGATACCACTATACAAATCTATAGTAGTCTTGTTATGACTGTTTCAAGTCCATTAATTTTAACTCTCTGATATTCCCACTTTATTTTCCTAAAATTCTATTAGCGTCACCTTTTACTTTGTTCATATTATCTCCATTACTTTAGTTTGGATCTTGTAAACACTGCAGTTTAGCCTGATTCCTTTGATGTACAAATTGTGCACATTCTTTAACAAACAATGGTTTATATATGATTTAAATACTTTTAGGTATGTGGTCATCGGTGGCAAAATATATATCATCGGAATACAGTTGATTACATGATCGGTGTGTGTTACTCCTCAAAAACAGAACAGAATATTACATCTGTTAACGGTACCAACAAATTATTGCCTCTGCTTAATCCAGGTAATAACTTATGTTATAAGAAAATTAAGATTCAAATTTATGCTATGGTCTTCTGGGTTATAAGATCATGTTGTAATCTGATTGGGCATACCAACATCTCAGAGGAACATACTGCCTGCATCACAAGGGACAGAGGACATTTTCACACCATCATTCTGCACATAAAATGAAACTTCGTGTTTGGGTAACATAGTTTTGCATCACTTACAAGTTATAAGTTTATTCTATGAATTAAAATTGCAGTTTTTAGGCCATTTCTGAATCTGTCTTTGCTGCAGAATGACACAAATACCTGCAGCTTAGAAAACTGCTTTAAAATAGAGTACTGTCTCTAGGACATGACTCTGTATCGTCTCTTATGCTGTGTATCAACATTCTAAAGGAATCTGCAGCCTCCATTGTCAAGGTGGATGAAAAGTATGTACATTTCCACTAGACTATGTCCAAGAACACAGTAATATTCATAGTTACTACTATAGAAGCCTAAAATACTACATACTTAAGATAATTTCCGTTCTTACACATTCAGGCACATGGCATAGGTTATGGCTGTCATTATCTTGTTGGGTTCCTCCTACTCCTTCTTCTAAAAAAATTCCTGTTATCACCATCAGCCTTCCTGAAACTTCCCTTACTTACCTCTTGTGAGCAAATTTTTATTTTTTTCTTTTTTCATAACAAACCAACTCCAGCAGCAGTGGCCTTCTTGAGAAGGTACATTTTCAAATGTAGAGCATATCATTTTGAGATGTTCTACACAATAAAAATAAATAAATCACCCACATTGTATGGAATCAAAAGATTCATTACCTTGTTGCACAGGAGCCCACCACTGGTCCCTAACCCAACTGACACAAATCCAGTCCACACATTCTACCCTATTTATTTAAGATTGATTTTCATATTAAATCTCCGTCCAGCCATTCAAACAGTCTTTTTCCTTCAGGTTTTCTTACCGAAATGCTGTACGTACGGTATATCTTGTTTCTCCTATGAATGCCACATGTCCTGCCCATCTCATCCTTCATTTTCTCACCCCAAAATATCTGGCAAGGAATACAAACTCATGAAGCTTTTCAATACCCTCAGTTTTCCAACAAAACTCATTCTTTGTTCATCTGTTAATGTGAGAAACTAAGTTCCACACCCTTACAAAGGGGCAGGCAAGATGTAGTTCTGTATAACTGAATAATAAAAACCAACTAGATGCCACTTATTATTTTATTGTACTTCTTATAGGCTCAACATGTTTTGGGCACTACTATGCCCATCATCAAGAGCTTGCAACTGTAATGTTCATTACCACATTGGTCGTTTCATTCTTGGTTTGCTGTAGGTTGGAAGTTAGGTGCTTTAGCCTGCAGCCCAGACACTACTCCAGCCTAACCGCACCTAACCTCCAACCTACAGCAAACCAAGAATGAAATGACCAATTTGGTAATCAACATTATAGTCACAAGCTCCTGATGATGGGCATAGTAGTGCCTGAAACATGTTGAGCCTATAAGAAGTACAATAAAATAATAAGTGGCATCTAGTTGGTTTTTATTATTCAGTTATCACAATGATGCACGGTCCAACCAACATCAAATTCATAGTTCTGTATGTTTTAATCTTTATTTTTTTAGTTAGCAGAGAGGATGACAGGAGATTCTGGACAGACTGGTAACAAGCAAGCATTCCTCAAATGTATTCTGCTGTCTTGCTTCACATTCAAGCACCATATCTGAGTAAATTCCTTGAAGTAGTGTCTGATTTATAGCTCAAACTATTAGCAAAAGAAACTTATCTATGGCACATTATAATTGGACATGCTTAGAGTGGTTTCACTATGAGCAGATCTTTCAAAATGCACTAACATTCTGAAGTACACACAGTTCATTTTTCAGTGAGGTATACAGAATGTGTAGCTGGACTGCCCATGCAGTCTACATTAACCATCTGTATCTGTAATATAACGGGGACTGCGGTGGCACAGTGGTTAAAGTGCTGTGCTATAAATCAGAAGGTCGCTGGTTTGATTCCAGCTGGTGTCATTGGAATTTTTCATTGACATAATCCTTCTGATCTCACTATGGCCCTGGGGTCAACTCAGCCTCTAACAGAAATGAGTACCAGGAGTATTTCCTGGGGGTAAAGGTGGCCGGTGTGTAAGGCCGATGACCTTACCACCATCCTGTGCCGTTGTCATGTAATGTGGGAACCTTAACTTCCTGGAACCCTATGGGCCAATCCAGGCCTGTAATGGGACTGCTTTACCTTTATCTGTAATATAACTCACTGCATGTTACAGTAGACATTGGAAACTGCATCTATCAGTACTAGTCATGCTTGAAATCACCTACTGTGTGTGTACATGCTTCACTTATATGTACTGTCTTACAAACCTCCCACAGAAAATAGTCACATGGCATCAGGTGTCCCCAAAAATTTTATAGGAGGCAGCCATTGAATTATAGGTTGTATTAACATCTGCACTGTCTTTCCAGCAGACCCCTTATTTCTTTGTAAATAAAAAAATGGTGCAAGAATTGTTTATACCTTCCGAATTTATTGTGTCTGAAAAGAAGGTGGCTTCAATTTTTTTTTGACACACCTGAATGTCATGCACTGACTTTGTGTATTAGTCTTGGATTACCTACTGGCCAGTGTCAGTTATTTCGAATATTGAAGTGACTGTTTATATAATTTAATCTTCAATCCATTAATTCCCATGTCCTTGTGAAGAGAGAGAGAAAACCAACAAGATGCAACAATCAGATGTTTATTATCAACACTGTCTCAACATGTTTCGGGCATCATTATGCCCATCTTCAGGAGAACAAAGACCATGTGTTACTGCATGTGGTTTGCTGTGCTGGTGCTGCTGGATGTGGTTGGTAGCGGTTGTGGGGCACTGCATTGTAGGGTGCGAGCACTGCGAAGGTTACTGTTCTGGATGTGGTTGGTAGTGGATGTGGGGTGCTCGCACCCTACAACGCAGCGCCCCACACCCGCTACCAACCACATCCAGCAGAACCAGCACAGCACATCACATGCAGTAACACACGGTCTTTGTTCTCCTGAAGATGGGCATAATGATGCCTGAAACATGTTCAGACAGTGTTAATAATAAACATCTGATTGTTGCATCTTGTTGATTTTCTCTCTCTCTTCACAATTTGCTCACGACACACGGTCACAGAGACCTAAAGCTCCCATGTCCTCTTTTGAAGACAATGAGTAAAATATTTTTTTTTATAAAGAAGTGTAATGTTTATATACCTTACACATTTTACAAAGTGAACTCTCTTGACACTTGTCATATTATTCACAGTTCTATGTTAGCTACAATTTCTATATTTCTGGCAATTAATGGAGGCCCAATGCTTTAACATTTTGCAGACATTCCTGTTACTATACTTCCACATTTTAAGGAATGTAAGTAAAAATTTTTGGAATGGGAATACTGATATGTCCCTCTTTCAAAATACCATGTGTACATTTCCTTAAAATGGACCAAATACGCAGTATAGTGATGTGAATTTTGATGTCCTCAAAATAGGACACTGGTCACCAGACGAGGCCACAATGTCATAGGAAAAATTTTGTGATCTTAACATTTGCAGAAATCATGGATATTTGATATGATCCTCTTTTTGAGAAAGCACTGCCTGAAGATCAGAGTCATGATGGTGGTGTTGCATGCCCAGTAGAAGTTTACGCTTCCACAGATGAAGAAGAAGGCCCATACAGTGTTACTCAAACAGTTGAAATTCAAGTTATAACAGGAACACTTGAGATTCATTACCAAACTACAAAAGGTTTTGGAAATTAGGGTAATTCTGACACATTGCCCAACTAATGATCAAAGTGACTGATCAAAAAACCCAGACAACTAATACTAAACTGTCAACAAACAGAAACAAATAAAAGTGAGATATTTGAGTAAAAGGCTTCATTCATTATCACCAAGACAGTTATGTCTAAAAGTAAATGCAGACAACTAATGACCATGATTAATTTTGAAGGCAATGATTTGGACCAACTAAAGCACACATGATAGCAGTTTCAAAACCAGGCCTGTCACTGAATGCTGACTACTGGTTTTCAAGCATTTGGAATTTTCTGGGGGATATCTAGCTATAGATGAGATGACTGTCAAATTCTATGGTCATAACAGCCTTAGAGAGTTCCTTTGTGGAAATCCACAAATGTTGGTTTAAACTATGGGCTCTTTATGGTATAAGAATGTACTGCTTCAGCATCAATCAGTGATATGGTACAGAACCAACTACCTGTAAAATTGATGACTAAAATTTTTCTAAATATGCTTGACTGATGACTGAAAAAGACATTGTGTCTTTTTTTAAATACCTTTTCCACCAGCCATGAAATTTTGGTGCACCTACAACATCTTGGGTACCGAGCACAGGCACTGTAACTTAGAATCATATTGGCAACTGCTTTCTCAAGTAAAAAATTTGCAATGGAAGAACAAGATGCATTTGACTACTAGTATGACTGTAATGGGGAGGTGTTTTTTGTTTGGTGACATGAGAAGAGGTGTCACTACTGGCACCACTCTTGAAAGTCACTTTGCAACGGTGTGTGGATGGAACAGAGAACTAAAACAAAAACCACAGTACTCAAGACATTTAACTCCCATGTGGGAAGTGTTGATCACAATGACTGCTTGGTAGGGAAGTATGCTACTGGTGTTAAGGAAAACGTGATCATTGGCACTGTTTATACATGGATGGTAATGGCTTTAGTAACTGCGTGGAACAGACACAATAGGCCTTCCGTACTTAAAGCATGCTGTAGTTGTGCCGTCTCACACTCTGCATTTGCCGAAATGTGCGGAATGACCTTTTGTCATCGTCTGCTAGTCGCACCAGAGCAATGCCTGATGTTAGATATGATGGCACGGCCATATTATTACAAAATGAAAGGAGCCAAGAAAATGATGATGGATGCAAAGGAAATAAAAAATTTGTGCACTAAATGTAATGTCACACTGTGCATTCAGTACTGTGTATCACAAGTGAAATTGCGTTTAACACGTTGAATACAAATGTATAACATATTATGTTCTTTGTATCATATATTTTGTAACAGGTAACAATTCTGTGACACTAATGCAAGAGCCCAGCGTACTACTTTAAGGACGGCCGATATCTCGGCAACAAGGTATCGCAAACTGTCCTCCGATTCCATTATTCGTAGCCCTTCTTATGCATATTTACTAAAACAACACAAATCTGCATCAAAAATAATTTGGGTTCCAATGAGTTAAAATTAAGTTTTCCGCATAAAACCGCACCGTCAGTGGTTAAATGACAATAAACGTTGCATTATCCATCCATAATCATTTCTAATGACCCATGTCGCACTTACTACGCTTCGTGCCCGCTTAGTTCCACGCATTTTAAAATGGCAACCCCGCAACAGAAATCCGCTCTACATGTAGCGTAGACGAAAACAGTAACTAACTCTGAATCACGGTCACGGACATGGATGCAACAGCCACAGATCATAAATGACAACTGTGCATTGTGTATCGCGCGCACGATTTCACGGGATAGCACTTCGATGCTTTGATCTTTATGGTCTACTCCGGGAGCAATCCCAAACACGGTCCACATTTGCACTAGAACGAATAGGTGGACCATGACTCTTGGCTTTGAAAATGCACCCTCTCCGCACCAGTGCGTGTGCTATGCGTAAATAGATATAAGGTTATGGTAGCTTTTGTTGTGGGGTAACCATTTCCAAAATGGCATATAGCGGCGGCAGTGCGCGGTAATTATGACCTAGTCATTTGAAATAAAATTTCGAAAGTTCTTAGATCGAGTGATGCAGGTGTGCAGTTCTAAGTATGCCACATTTGCTTTCAAAAAATTTTTTGGGGGGAATGTACATTTCTTTTTGCTCACATTGTACGTTAGCAAAGGTCGACTTTACCCCTACAAACTGGTTTATAGAACCACTTACAAAAACATATTCTCATGGAACAGCTTGCTCTGCAGAATTTTTACAATCTTTAAATTTGGTTTCAAATAAGGCTGTTTTGTGGCTGTGTGCACAGGTGACTATAATACATCACTTTCCTGTGATGATGGTTTTGCACTACAATCTCATTAAAGATTTGCCTTAAATAACTTATCATGTTAGCTGTCACTTCATCTTTAACAATGAACCATTTGTTCAGGATTTATTCGTCAGTGGCTTTATTGTTGATGTCACAGGAAATGAAAATCCAGGAAACCATCTTCTGAATTTGCTGCAGCACTTTTTGTAAGATTTCTTCTTTATGTGTGTTTCCACAATAAAAAATGTCCTGCATATTACACTGTATTTAACAATGAGAACAGAAACAACAGTTTACATGTTTAGAAAAGAACTTCTGTATTACACTACCCATTTTTTACCAACCACAAAAGACAATTCACTTGTGTGACACACACCATATGACACCCAAGTGTATTAGATAATACAGTATAACCATAAGAGCTGTGATCAGCCTGGCAATCTATGTCTAATATTGCATCCATTCAGATTCATAAGTGATACTATCTCACTTTCAACTGGATTCCCTTGTACTAAGAAAAAAGTTGTACACACTCATTAAAACAATTTCCATATCCATATGGATTATGTAATCCTGTATTGATTTACGGAAGGAAAATAAATGATATGATATGATAAAACTCATCAAGAATAACTTCTGATAGCAGTAGTAATGTGATGAACAATTTTGTTTCTACCTACATTAATTTTAATGTCGTGTAAATATTTGATCTCGGTGTGTACTGAAATGAGGTGCAAAGAGTTAGTGAATCATCATTGAAGGTGGATTGTTTAAAAGTAAATATTAAATGGTTGTCATTTGGAATGAAATCTTGTGCTACATAAGTTTGATTTAGGCACTGAATAAGTTTTATTAATACACTGATTGAGATATGATGAGTTAAGCTTACCATTGAGTTCTATACACTAACCAGTATTTGTTTTACATTTTTTTGTTGCCCTAAATTGAACCATCAATATACAGTAGAAGTTCTGAAGTAGAAACTTAAAAATTATAAGAGAACTGTTTTTTAAGTATGTATCTGTTTTCTGTTCATTGAAGTGTGTTGACTTTCAACTGGTCACATATTCCAGCCATAAAATTTACAAAGATTACCCAAATCAACAAATATTTTATGTTTATCAAAGTATGCCAGTGGGTTAACAAATAACTTATCAAAATATTACAAGCAATTGTATGTACAGTATACTTATATCTTTCTGGTATTTTTACAGATAATTATGTTGTACTTGTGAACAAACAGGGAGCAGTAAACTATGCTGTGGGGCAAGCAGGAATGTCTGTTCACTTGCCTCAATATAAGGTTCGTATATGTAGTATTTATAAGCTTCTGATAATGGGACTGAGCAAGTTAGCTCAAACAGTGACATTTCCTGCTTATCTTTTGCACATGTCCAGTTTAAATCTCGGCTTAGACACCGAGTATCATGACCTAGGATCGTTGTAGTTTTCCTAAGGAAAATGTTGGTATAACACCTAAACCTGTACCACAACCACTTCTTTCTATGTGCTTTCACAATCATCCTTTCCAATTCATCATCAATCACTGGATGCACCATAGTCAGCATTACATGTTACCATCATAATCTAAGTTAAAGGTACATAAGAATCTGGCAGTGGTTAATGTGTGGTAGAATATTCATAGCAGGGGACTACGGTGTGAAACACTTTTCAACAAACCAAACTTTAAAGAGTTTATACAGATGCTGAAATGGAACTTAACGAACAGTGGAATAGTGGCCTTGTTGAATAACCATCAGACCAACCAGTCAATTACAAGCACAATCATACGTAATTTCTGTTATTTGTTAATGGGAAGTCCCCACTTTCCATGGTCAAATGGTTCTAGAAAATCACCACTTACAGTGAAACCACTTTAAGTGGAAAATTTCTGCCCATTAGAAGTAACTTCATTGTAGGTTAGTGGGGACAGTGTGTGTACATACAGCACTTTTTACAAATAAACATTAATGTATCAGGACCATTAATTAGTCCATTCAATACTCCAACAAGTGCATGGATGCCACTATAAATCATACACAGGAAAGATCCACAAGTGATCAAAGATAAACTATATGTTCTTATACCAAAGGAAACTATAATGTAGCAACTTGCAACTTTATAACTATTTGTAATTGAAAATGCCATAATAAATGTTACTATTTTATTGTTTTAATATATTATCCTTTCAAAAATACTATTTTGATCATGATTTGTGAAACCCGCGTTGTTTACAGTAGCTGCAAAAAAAAATCAAAGGTGCATTTGTTGATGTCATGAATGAACAATTTAATTCAATCAAAATACATGGAATAAATAATTTTAAAATGTGTCTGATCTTATTTAAATGATATGTTGTTTCAATGTAATATAGGTAAAGATAAAGGTAAAGTTCACCCTAGAACAGGCCACGAAGGCCCAGAGGGGCTAGGTGGGGATGGATGGTCAACACCACGCCCTGGCCACTTTACCCATGGGAAAGACCCAGTACCCTTTGTGTAGGAGGCTGGGTGGGCCCCAGAGCCAGTCTGGACAGGTGCACAAAATCTCACTCCATCCATGATTTGATTTCCGAGCCGTCCAGCCCATATCGAGTCGCTATATTGACTATGCTATCCCAGCCTACATTTCAATGTAATAGTGATTTTGTTATCTTAGCTTCAAAACAAAGGTGCTGGACTTGATTGGATGGTTGGAGATGAATGTTGTTAGAGAATTAGTTGGGGGAGGAGTAGAAAGCTAATCAGGCAGCATCAGTAGCAGGGTTGTCTACTGCCATCTCCTGATCCTCATACCCTCCTTGGGATGTTAGCTGAAAACTAGAAAAGCCTCTCAGAGATTCATATCCCTCTGTGATTAATTTTTGTTTTCCAAAAAGCTGAATCCAAAGTTGTTTGGTTTTCAGCTCATATTTGTGCTTCAGTGATTCTGGGCATAAGTTTGGACACTGTGGAGAACAAGGTGAATGCAACAGAACAGTTGAAAATCCCTGTAATTATGAATAAAAGTGCTACAAGTAGATCTGTTTACAAAGATGTTTCTACAGTTATCACACATTTATCAGTGATCACTGGCATCGTGGCAGCAATGCAGGCTTTTAAGTAACCAATTATCATAGGTGACAGCAAAGAACATGGCTAAATTTTGAACATAATACACTATTTATTTATTTTATGTATATTGCGAGCAATTCCATTGTTGTTGTTGTTGTTGTTGTCATTGTCGTCATTGTAGTTGTAGTAGTTGTTGTTTTTGTCATCGTCATTGTTGTTGTCATCGTCATCGTCATCATTGTAATTGTTGTTGTTGTTGTTATTGTTGCTGTTGTTGTCATTGTTGTCATTGTCATCGTCGTCTCTTGTTACAGGCCTCTTCTTCCTGGTACTTCTCTTGAACCAATAGTGATCACCACCACTCAGGTTTCAAGCTTCACACTGCAGTACTTTCCATATTATGTATGATATTCCTAGTACAGCTGCCTTTTGTAGTGAATCAAATGTTTTCCTGGTATGGCTTCCAAATTTTTCTTCAGCCTCTTGTTACCATTCCAGTGGCTCTATTTATTATTGGTTTATCATAATCATAATCATCATCATCATCACCACCACCACCACCATCATCATAATCATCATAATTATTATTAAATGATGTCTGTAACTGTTATATTCCTCTTGCACTCATGTCTTAGTGGTTTTTACAAAATCTTTTCCAGAGCTTGGACCATGTGCAGGGCAGCCATTTCCTGCTGGAAAATTTGTGGTCAACAGATGTGTCCAAACTAGTGCAGGGAAGTTTTTATATACTTTTTCCTAAAAAATTTGACAATGTAATTGCAGGGACGCAGAGACCGGTGACTCATATAACACTGACACCTGAATTACACAAATGAAGACACACTTTACTTCAAATTGACCTTTCTTTTATTCCAGCCACAAAATAAGTCAGAACTGCTGGTCGGTGCACCTGGCGTGTATCTTTGGAAAGGTCAGTGTAGCAACAAAATCACAAAATGCTGTGTTATAACAACAATCATTTTTTTCAGAATGTGGATTCAGGTACTTAAGTATAACAGTAATAAATAAAAATGTTACACATAATGCAATTAATGGCTGATCTTTAATTAAAAATGGTGGAGAGTGGGATGGCATGACTCAGATTAACTGCCATATATGGTCTAGCTCAAATAAGGCAGCAGTGGTCAATTCTTATCCGCAGCTGACATGTAATGGAAGGGCAAGAAGGCCTTCTTTTACCCTCCCACCCCTCCAAGAAATTAATATTTGATCATCCACCATTGTCCAGGGTTGTAGTAGTAGCAGCAGCAATAGTAGTAGTAGTAGTAGTAGTAGTAGTAGTGGTGGTGGTGGTGGTAGTGATAGCATTAGTAGTGGTGGTAGTACTAATGGCGTTGGTG
>Ga0123352_10015672_pt1 | contig 12068 bp, 11 predicted proteins | sample TergutLab28metaG_FD_89700 | JGI IMG/M metagenome (GOLD analysis project Ga0123352, IMG submission 89700) | Labiotermes labralis P1 segment gut microbial communities from Petit-Saut dam, French Guiana - Lab288 P1 | ecosystem: Host-associated > Arthropoda: Insects > Digestive system > Gut ... | reverse complement strand
TGATCTTTAAATTTTTGGATAGCAACCTGGAAGACAAAAGATTCTGCACCGAATGATAGCAAGCATTTCCTGACCTCAATCTGCTCTTAATTTCTTCCGCAATAGAATTTTTATTTGTTAAAGCTGTTCCCAAATATTTAAACTCTTCCACCCTCTCAAATGTACTATTATCAATCCTCACACTCTGATTTCGTCCTGCATTCTGATCTTGAGACATGACCATGTACTTAGTTATATCAGCACTTACTTCCAGTCCAATCTCCCTAGCAGCAGCTACTAAAGTTTCTGCATTTTCCTTTAGAGTAGCTTACACACTATCATGTGCCCACATTACGTCCCATCACATCACGTCACTCATTCACACACACACACACATATACGCACACACACACACACACACACACACACACATATATGCACTTCATAAGAATTGTTGAGATGGTACAGGAGAATATTTGGACCTAAGAGGAACAATTAACAGAAGGCTGCACAAGAAACCACAATGAGGGTCTTTAATCTGTGCAACTAATGAATTATTATCAGGTTAATCAAACGAACAAGGATAAGACGGACAGCACGTGTGAGAAACGAGAAACAAATAGTTAACCTACACACTTTTGGAGGGGGGGGGGAACTGACAGGGAAGGTACAACTTCGGAAACTAAGGAGTAAATGGGAGAGTAATAATAAAATGGTTCTTAGAGAAACATGTTGCGCCGATGAGCACAGAATTCGTAAGGCTTGGGACAGGGGCCAGTAACAGCCAGTCTTCCACACAGACACGTCTCGATATATTACACTTCTTACGTTTCAGACGGAAGAAAAACTGTGGCAGAGAAATGGCCAACATCGCTCATGCTAAACCCAGGCATTAAACATGGTCCTGAGACACTTCAATCTCCCTGCAATTACAACAGCTTACTGTAACATTTATATTGTAATCCTTCCAAGCAACCATTCCTCATAAAGTATGCTCACCAAGATTCTGTGTCAACTGCTTATTTCCCATATCCTGGCTACATATCCAGACATTGCAACCCCCTAGACTGCATTAGTTTAACAATCGTATTTGGTGATTTGTACAATCCAAGAAGCTCTTTTTAAAAACAACATGCATACTTCACATTTCCTAGGTAGGTCTACAGACATTATTAACCTTTTAAAGCCTAGACTTGCTTTATGTACCACAGGCTTTAACATTCATAAATTCTGTTCTGCCCACAATGCATTTATGTGCTTTGCATGGATCTCATAACAAACAGCGATTATTTCTCTTTATAGCACTAAGTTCTCGGTTTGTAAACCGAGGAACAGAGTGTTTACTGTGCGGTACGGAATGGCTCTTCAACTCAAACAGATATAGTTTCGTCCTTAAAGGGATAACAGTTTGTTTTCCACTATATATAATTCACGTATTTTGTTACGGTAAGAGAATAAGTTTATACTCTTAAAGAATAAGTACTTTGTATTGCTGATATTCAGTGTACAAGGGGGATATTTTTAGTGAACAATAAGAATAATTTATACTGCAGTTGCTGTTTTCTATAAGGGCTTGTTCAGCATATTTAGAGTTAGGTTGAAGGTTATGGAAATACTGTAACAAAGCTTTGTATCATGCAAAATCTTTGAAAATTCTTCAAACCTCTTTTTTTTTATGCCACGCAACAACATGACAACCCAAAAACACATTTTGCTCTAACGACCAAATAACGAAACTTGAGACGTAAACCTTGTATACTGAAAAGGCATAAATGGACTTAGTACAACTTAAATATTTTGTAAGAAAACAAAAGTCAACTCATCATTGTTGATTTTTTAACCGCAACACAATGTGCAGCATTTCTGACTGTTTCACAGCTCAGCCAGAGATTGTTTTGTAACAAAAGAACTTAGACTTCGCCATGTGAACAATTCTGTTGTTATGTGAGAAGTTCAGCAATGCAACTAGGAAACCTCTAAAAGATAATGACAGGGAAAGCCACCTGCAGTGACTCAGCTGAATGCACCCCATGTGATTCATGGCTCTGATCGTATTGCCCTTCAGCAAAATCTTTTTTACACCGGACGAGGAACCACAGTATGGTTACTAATTTGACAATGCATCCCCTCGAGCTTTTTTTTGCTGGTCCCATCGTCAGTATGTTAACCTTTCGCACACAAGTTTCAACTGGCACAAGATAGGATCTGTTGGCACACCACAGCGACCCAAGGGTCGTTAGAAGGTCGTCTCAGGTGTTGTCGATGTGTCATCAGGCTATTTGCAGGAGAAACCGCACATGCATGAAAAGGATCGTCACTGTGAACGGTGCTGTCATCATGACACATCTTCGCAAATTTATGCTCCAGGTATGCAAATATTTATGTAATGCGTAAATTATTATTCCCTTCACATGAAATATAAATGTTGGGAATTCCTTGCCAATCGTGGGCTAAGAAATTAATTTATGGCTCTATGTGGACCCAATTATCTGCACTGCTGGTATGCTTTGTTAGCCCATGTAGTGCCTAATACACCTGACGCTGGTACTTGTTATCTGTCAGATATTTATGTATAAAATACTAGTATAAACACCAATGAGACATACAAAGCCTAGAAGGATATACAAGACCTACTCTGTATTTTAGCGACAACATGGATAGCCTACATAGCTCAGTCAGTTTGGTGACGGACTGCCGGTTGGACGGAGTTAGACTTTTCATCACCGTGTCCAAACCGGCACTGGAGCACACCCAAACTCCTTGGGTGTAAAGTGGCAGGAGCCTGAAGCCAAATTATCCCCTAAACCTAGTTCCAAAGTTAATGGATATACCTTCACTTCCTCATTCATTATCTTTATTTTTTGCTATAAACATCGTGAACGCAACATGAAATGGCACCGACCTTCATAGCCTTGCTTCCACCCCCGCCGCCTCCGCCACCGCCACCTCCTCCACCACCACCAGAATTAATAAAGAGGGACTCTGTCCTTTTGGGCTGTCCTGGTGAAGGGATGATGTCTTGCCCCAGTGTCCTGTTGCGCAAAACGACTTCCTCGAAGGGGCCCTGCTGAGCGCCCAGCGAGTTGGGAATGCTGTAAAGAGGCGCGCCCACAACTGCCCCGTTACCCGCGGATGGGGTGCTGCCACGTGTCGCAGAGGGGCCCCGCAATGTGCGGTCCACAGACACCTCTCTGCCACCAGGAACAGTGGGAGGTGCAGCCTTGTCCACGGAGGACTGTCGAGAACCCAGACCGCCCAGTCGCGACGCCGCACGTTGGTATCGGTCCACGCTCGAGTCCCGGCTCGGCGGCCGCTTGTAGTGGTCGAACCGGTCATTCATTGACTGTTGGTAGCCAAACGCTGGCATTTCCTCAGGAACCGCAGTAGGCTGAAAGAAATACGAACCGTTGCCCAAATGAAAGGCAGTTCCTCTTTGTGAAAAATAACAAAAATTTTGAAAACAAACATAAATTGGTTATCAAAGCTCATGACTTGCTCATCAGTTCCCATACCTCGATGCTGGCATCATGACTGCGACAGAATTCACAAAGATATCACTAAGATGGAGACACATCTAGATGACCAAAATGATAAGGTCTAACTCAGAGATGGAAACTTCGTGAATAAATATTCGAAAATAAAACCTATACATTTGCCTGGACACAGAAAAGAAATGTTACTGAATTTTGTCAAATGCAGTTAATATTTATCCTATAGCAGCATGGAAATTTTACTTGTTCCAGCAAGTGGGAGGCTCTGTAGTTTTTCATCGAGTCAACTGCATGCATTAGAAGCTTCTGCCAACACACTTAACAAATGTTGATTTTTTTTAAATTTTTATTCATAACCGTCACTTTCTGTTGGTGGCTGGTGGTAAATAAAGCAGCGACATTTGGGACAGCTTGTATATACAAAACTGGAGAGTGGAGAGATACTAGTAAAAACAGAGAAGTTTGTGTTTGCTATGAAAAGTGTAATAATAATAATAATAATAATAATAATGGACTGAGGATGGCAAAGATACATTTCCGAAAAATGTAAGATGTCAGTGACCTTAATTACAATTCTAATAAAATTTTAAGGAATCCTGCTTTTGAGAATTTTTATTTTGGACGTAAAATTTTCTGTTATATAAACAGACAGTTCATACTGTGCTCACAAAATCCGTGACTGGATCAAATTCTGAATCAATCTTACACTTACACCCAATTTTCCCCATACCGCTTTAATATTATGTTGTCCAGTGTACTGGTTTCAGGTCCAAACCAAAACTTGCCTTAATTTCTATTATCACCCCTGCACACTAAACATTGTGCCCATATAAATATGTTTTTAGAATCACTATAAGAAATTTTGTTAACGTTTCTGTATTGTGATCTACTTATAGAAACAAACCTTAATTCTTGAATTACGACGCAGTGATATATTTGAGCCACCAGTAGTGGCTGCAGGGCTGCCCACAGACGTTGCATTTGGATTATTGACAGAAGCGACTGGTGTGGGGCCCTCATCGTTCTGAGAAGGCAACTGTGGTAGCTTGGGGTTTGCAGCAGAGATAGCATTGGGGACACGGTTTGGCACCTGATCCTGCTTGTTCATGTACGGCTTTCCTGCTTCTGAGTCTGTGGTCATATTAGCCATATGCACAGACTTCCCAGATGATGTGTAATGGGGTTGCTGGTTAGGTTGGTATGGTTGCTGGTTGTGTTGAAAGCCTTGCTGGCTATGTTGGTGGGGCTGCTGGTTATGTTGGTAGGGCTGCTGGTTATGTTGGTGGGGCTGTTGTTTTTGTTGGTTGGACAGTTGGTTGTGTTGGTTCGACTGTTGGTTCTGTTGGTAAGGTGGTTGAGCTGGTTGTTGCGTTGTCTGCTGCTGTACAACCGACTGATCATTGGATTTCTGAAGAATGGACTTGGCAGGAAGTGCGTCTTCTGGTGGTGGTCGGTGTTTGATATGGTCTCTGGCCCGAAATTTGTCCGGCCCTGCAAACACCATCAAGCTTAACTAAAATTTGCTCTTCCATATTCTGTACATTACCAAATGGCTGTACGGTAACATAATTCAAAGATGAAACACTGCCAACAGACAAGCCCAAAACTGTCAACTTTTTTGACCCAGGTTCAAGCAGCTTCTTTCCTAGTGATTCTTCTTCATTTTACTACCATATTCCATTTTCATTCTTCTAAATTGCTGCTTTCTAATGGATCTGACAACGAAGAGGGTATACTTTTCATGTCTCCTGCATTTGGATTACATATTCATCTCACTGATTTCAACATCCTAACAACAGATCATACCAGGTGAGCTTTGCATATTAAACTTCCTAATCACACATGTATAATAGAGTCCACATATGGTAATTGAAGCCCTTCTCTGATATTAGGAGACCACATTTCATAAATAAAGTGGCAAAATTTCATACGTGCACATACACACTCATGTACACACACTGTAAGCAAAACTATGTCCATATTTCATCTGGGTTTATCTTTAAAGAATGTAATGGCATAATAAATTGCATATTTCACAAACGACACATCTTTACTAAACTTCTGCTTAATAATTCTAACCTTGTGCATCTTCTACATCCATTCCAATAAACATCACAAGTTGAGTGAGCAATAACAGGGTCTACAATTTGAGGTTTCAAGCCAGTGGAATTCATGGTGTGGCCTTCTGCGAGGCAGTATAACCTTCCAAAACATCCAAAACTATCTACCAGACCACTAGAACACTGTATCACAAGCACAGCATAGTTTGAATGATAGTGTATTGTGTCTTAACTGACACATGAAATTTACTACACTACAAAAAAAGAACAATTAAATTGTGTTAGGTATTAATATCATCATAAACTAGCCATTATTACATTTTGTATTATTTTATTTCCTCTGGAGCCGCATAATGATACAACCACGCGCTTTATGGATTATACAGCTACACTGCCAGAGAGCAGACAAAGGTAAACTCGCTATTACGTGTGTGTGTGTGTGTGTGGGTGTGTGATTTCTTAGCAACAACCTCACTGACAGAAGGGACAAACAGAACGACAGTACAAAGCGCGCGCGTGTATGTGTGTATATGAGTGTACACATATATATATTTCTTTTTCACGGCTCAAGAAGCCCTAGTTGACCAGGGAATCCTCACTGTACATATTTAATTATCACACTCAGGCACACCATACTCGGAAGGACTCCCCTGGACGAGTGATCAGCCCAAAGCAGAGGCCTCTACCTGACAACAAACAACTCTCTCAAGAGACCATATCCTCTGTGGGATTGGAACTCGCAATCCCAGCAAACGAGCGGCCGCAGACCCACGCCTTAGTCCGCAAGGCCACTGGCATCGGCATGACGTACATATATATATATATACGGGACTAAAATGTGACGGATACAGAACAAATTTAAATGAACGTCTTAATTTGCGAGTTTTGAGGTTTTTCATACCAGTGTAATCGAAGATTCTGTAATGTACATAAAAAAATTTATTTGTATTTGCTATTAGGCAATCCTTGTAACATTATATGTCGAAATAAATTCCAGATTTTGTTCTAAATAAGACTTGTTCTACTTTATTTCGTCTGCCATACCGGGGAAAAAAAATCGTTCTATCAAATACATGGCCTATGTATAACTCAAAAACATTCAAATTAGTCCAAAATTCTAATTTTATAAAAATTCGCTACAAAAAAACAAATTTTCATACAAAGAAACGTTTACACAGAGAACTGCGCTCTTCTGGGTTATTACGCAATGATAGTGGTAGTTTCTTACCGACGTTTCGGGACAAACTAAGGGCCCCCTCTTCAGGATTGAAGAGAATGCTATTCAGGGTTCAAGACTTTCTTGAACTCTGACGATGGGACCGATAGGTTGTCCCGAAGCGTCTGTAAGAAATTACCACTACTCGCTGCGTAATAACCCAGTAGACAGCAGTTCTCACCTACTTTCGCGGCGGAAGCCTGAAACCACGCAAATGTTTACACATCACACACACACACACACACACACAAAGACACAAGTACGCATACATTAAGTACCATACACACACACACACACACATACGTTGACACACAATGCGCTGTTCACAAAAGTGAAAGGAGTCTACTTCACTTTGGCTATATACTGGTAGTTCACGTAATTTGAATTTGGCAGAAAGTCTTCTACACGTCTCCAATGCTAGGAGCACATTTCACAGCCACATTCTGAGACGGGTTATTTTGGGCCTTAGGATCGGGGCATTACCTGGCTGCTGGAAGTCAGGGGCGAACTGTTTGGCTGTGGCCCTCGCAATGTCGGAATCCTCCCGCGCGTGGTCCGCCGCCATGTCTGCCAGCTCCGCCTTGCCTCGAGCCGTCGCCGTCCTGCGAACACGATCCAAACAGCTCTCTAAGCCCACCCATAGAGCAGAATCCACAGTGTCGCCAAACAGGAGAGTTGCAAGGAAGAAAACCATACAGGGCATCATACTTTAAACTCCTTAAATGAAATTAAATTACACAATACTGGTCGCACCACAAGATATGTTACGTGAATATACAGCACATATACAGTCAGTATGTACCAGTAATATGTGGTTATATACACGTACTATAAAAGGCTGTCTCAGTCACTCACAATACAGATACGCGGACCGCATTCTGTTCCTAACACTCACGTTAAATGTCGTACAAACATGGTCGCAACCCTTCTGTTAGAAAAGTGGGCAACGGAAGAAATACGTCAGTTTCCAGAATACGTAGGCCTAACATCAGTAAAGCGACAAACTGCATGGTTTTAAGCACGATGGAGCTCATGATCATTCTACCCGCAAAGTACATCACCTTGTAAGGCAGTCTAAAGTGCCCACATTACTCCAGTCAACGACCTTTCAACGCACATGGAAGGTGTGGAAACCCCCAAAGTGCGTGCAGGCTACAAAGCAGCGTTTAACACAACAACGCTAATTTTCCAAGGAAAATTAATTTATTTTGTGTGATTAGAGTACGGCAACTAATAAGATCTGCGTTATATTGGGATTTTACGCAACGCATAATGGCAGTTTCCACCGACGTTTCGGGCCACCTATCAGTCCCATCTTCAAGGGCAAAGCAGTCCCGCGGCGTAAGCCTGAGATTACGCACATTGTAACTATTAACATTAGTAAAACTTAATATGATAATTATAATTTAACTTGAGGGCATACAACATTTTCCTAGAATGGAAAAGTCAATGAGAGGCTCGCCCTGCTTCTTGAAAACTGGTATTTTTTAAGAAACACGTGGAATTTGATTCTATACAATCACGATTGAAATAAAACCGCACTAATTAGAACCTACTTAGAACTGGAAAAGGAGGAGAGACGGTGGAGCGTACCACTCTGTGGTGCCTCTCTCCTCCCACTGTAACGTTTCTACGTAACATATGAGGTACAGTTATGCAAAGTGCATGAATCCCGTTGAAACTAAAATACTGCTTACCAAATTTAACCAAGCGTACGAAGTTGACCAAATAACTAAAATTTGTCTTCATTCCAACGGTGGATCACAAGTTAAACGTGCCCGATAAATATCGCGAGACGTAGACATAGCTTCGGTGATCAGATGCGTCCCACGGTCCGCTGGTTGCTCATCAATGGTTTCACTGAAGACTTACACACGAGACCAGCTTTGGCACTTGACTAAAATGGCTGCGACAGTAATGCGACACGTGCGCTGAACTTTGGCGCTTGACTGAAATTGCTGCGACAGTAATGCGACACGTACGCTGAATTTTGGCGCTTGACTGAAATTGCTGCGACAGTAATGCGACATGTACGCTGAATTTTGGCGATTGACTGAAATGGCTGCGACAGTAATGCAACACATGCCTTGAACTTAGGCGCTTGACTGAAATGGTTGCGACAGTAATGCGACACGTGTGCTGAATTTTGGCGATTGACTGAAATGGCTGCGACAGTAATGCAAAACATGCCCTGAACTTAGGCGCTTGACTGAAATGGTTGCGACAGTAATGCGACACGTGTCCTGAATTTTCGGCGTACCAGAAATTCTAGACGTCACAAGACCCAGTTATGCATTCAGATTAATAAAGAGCGTTTTAAACAATTATCAAGTACTTTTTGAACATTAAAACGCTCTTGTATCGAACTGCACTCACAAAAAACGACATTTCTATTGTTTGTTTTCCTAGAGTTTCCCATTCTGTACATTTAATGAAAATTTTTGGCTTCGTTTGGGATGACAACACAATTTCTACGTTTGTTCTATGCAACCCCAATTAACCATCAGCCTACACATACCATGTTACTGTACATTAACATTTTAAATTCTCGTCTTATCTGCACATATCACCTGCTATAACATGAAGAAATTCCGCATTTTGTCCATGCGTTTTACATTTGTGTTTCGTATACCATTATTTTCCTCCGCAGCATTATCCGATCGATGTTTCTAACGCACAAGAACTGTGTTCTCTGTGACAACTGGAGTTTTTTTGCAAGCCCATCTTCAGAGTCTTGATGTTATATTATACGGGGTGATTTAGGGCAAAGGATCAATATTTTGGCAAAGAAGTTGCATCTACCGTATGCCACTCACCTCGATATAGCGATGTCTGCCTTCTGCAGCGCGAATTTTGAAGCTCGTTGTGCAGCGTTGACAGCAGCATCTATCCTCTCGCGGAACTTTGCTGAGCGGATAAGGAACAAGTGTTTCTTTTTCTGGGAGGTGATGAGAACGTTATTCTTGTACTTGCCCTCTTCCTTGGAACCGTCCCGAAAAGTGGTGACACCGTAGCCGTACTTCTTGTTCGCGAACCACTCGCCCTCGTAGCGCAGTCCGTCCGAACGCTCGCTAATGCCGAACCCCGAGCGCTTGTCATTCTTCCACTCGCCCATGTATGTCTCCGTAACGCTCTCGTCCATCTGTTCGTCCTGCACACAAACAAGTGTAAGAGTGGTCTCCGGTTTCGTCTAGTTCGCTACTTTACTTAGAGCTCTGCCGCTCCATTTGGACCCAAACATATATAGACGTATATTTTAACGAACTATCCACGTACATCACTTGTAATTTTGAATGTGCCTGCCTCAGTAGCTGGGAAGTTCAGTATTAGTGCCATACACAGTCAGTGAAATTAATGTATCACAGGGAACTCACGTCTGTCTGTCCACTTCTTTCACCCCAGAAACGACGTAACAAAATTTCTTACGTTTCAGTCCACACCGTTGTGTTGATTTTCGTCAACATAAACCAAATCGACACAACCACAACACAACAGAAATTATACATATGGGAAATATGATGTTAAAGTCCTAAACTTCGACATGTTTCGGTCAACAAGTAGTCATTTTACAGGAGGGATATTACAATGTCAACACTAACGGAGCAACCGGTAACACAAACCGGCAACAAGTAGACATATGAAACCTAGAAAGATTAAACACACTCTCCACGCATTAATATATTAAGCATTTCATATACGAGTAGAATCAACCCAGTCGTTCCATTACCAATATCGACCGTCGTTATTACGACTGCAGACTACACTACTTATGACAACTTTATGTCATATAGACTACAGAGGGCGTAGTAACAAGATATGTTCCTTCTAAACGACGAAATGTCCGTAGTAGTAGTAGTAGTAGCAGCAGCAGTAGTAGTAGTAGTAATAGTAGTAGAAGAAGTAGAAGTAGTAGTAGTAGTAGTAGTAGTAGTAGTGATGTGGTGGTAGTAGTGGCAGTGGTGGTAGTAGTAGTAGTAGAAGTAGTAGTGGTGATGGTGGTGGTGGTGGTGGTAGTTGTAGTCATAGTGGTAGTTGTAGTAGTAGTAGCAGTAGCAATAGTAGTAGTAGTAGTAGTAGTAGTAGTGATGTGGTGGTAGTAGTGGCAGTGGTGGTAGTAGTAGTAGTAGTAGTAGTAGTAGAAGTAGTAGTGGTGATGGTGGTGGTGGTGGTAGTGGTAGTTGTAGTCATAGTGGTAGTTGTAGTAGTAGTAGCAGTAGCAGTAGTAGTAGTAGAAGTAGTAGTAGTGATGTGGTGGTAGTAGTGGCAGTGATGGTAGTAGTAGTAGTAGTAGTAGTAGTAGTAGTGATGGTGGTGGTGGTAGTGGTAGTTGTAGTCATAGTGGTAGTTGTAGTAGTAGTAGTAGCAGTAGCAGTAGTATAAAAAGGAGATAATTATAAGTCTCATTGAGTTTAGTTTCCAAGCATAAGCTAGTTAATTAGAGAAGAGTATCTTCCTTGTTAATCTGTTATTAAATATCAAGAACCCAAACAAAAAAAATCGTTATATGTTCACCTGCACAAAACAGTAAGGAACCTGGCAACCTTTCAGTTTCCCTTGGACAGAATTCTCGGAAGGTCTAACAACTACATACAGAGTAGTCTCGATTTTCCAGGCGCGCATTATCCGGCTCGCGGATTATCCACGCTTGACCGTAATTTGCTAAGGACTAATGACAAAGGTTCGAAATAACGTGACTTAGCACCCAGTGCTCGAACACAGTCCTCAATACAAACAAATATCACGAATTGTTGACGTAAACAAGCGTCTACTCGTATGCTACGTATGCATTATGTATGTAATAAATACATTACAGTTCTACTTTCGGTTCGTGGCTCGATGGAGTTTACGTTCGAACTATCCGTCTTTCTCAATATTCCGCACACCACCTGCTCCAGCATACCAGGAATAATAAAGAGTACACTGCACTAGGAAAGTAAAGCAGGAGAGGTAATGGTTAATATAACCCAGTACACCAACACCGCACAACAGTTGTGCATTAACTATAAATCTTATTGTAGCACCGTGCATTTTTGTAGAATCATTTCAATTTATCAACCAACGAATGCGCATATAATTTCATATAAAACACTTTTAAAACACTTTAAAACACTCCGACATGTTTCGATCTTGTCAGATCATCATCAGGGAGCTTAGTTCTTACATTCCTACACAACATGACATGCTGCCACAACACCTCGTTTGCAAATACCAATTGAATTGTGAATATTATAATATAACTTTAGCAAGGAACTAAGCTCCCTGATGATGATCTGACAAGATCGAAACATGTCGGAGTGTTTTAAAGTGTTTTAAAAGTGTTTT
>Ga0123352_10015671_pt1 | contig 12068 bp, 8 predicted proteins | sample TergutLab28metaG_FD_89700 | JGI IMG/M metagenome (GOLD analysis project Ga0123352, IMG submission 89700) | Labiotermes labralis P1 segment gut microbial communities from Petit-Saut dam, French Guiana - Lab288 P1 | ecosystem: Host-associated > Arthropoda: Insects > Digestive system > Gut ... | reverse complement strand
CCTACACAACACAACAAGTACTCGCTAGCTCCTGAAGATGGACGTATTAACGTCTGAAACATGTTGAGCAATATATAATAAAGCAAGTGTCATCTAGTTGGTCAACCTTTATTCAAATGTCTGGTTTGTTGTTGTGGATAGTTCTGTCAGTTTCTACTTGCTGATTCCACAATACGGTTACTTTGCCTCCTTGACTTGTTTCTACTGATTTTGGCACATGTTCATACCAGTGTTTTTTTCCAATTGTACCCGTTTCCTTGCATATGTTGAAGTGTAGTTGTGCACACATTCTATCATGTCCTTTTATGTACTGTTCTTTCGCCAGTATTGGGCATGCTGATATTTTGTGGTCTATTGTCTCATCAAATTGTTGGCAAAGTCTGCATTTGCTATCTGTCTCTGTGTTCAATATATCTGTCGCATAATATTTTATTTGTAGCACCTGGTCTTGTGCTGCCACTATTTCACTTTCAGTTTCTGCTTTTAGGTCTCCCTTCAATAGCCAGAGGAACATGTCTTCTTCACTAATAAGCTGTCTATCTACTGTATATTTCTAATGTACTGCCCATGCATTACTTTGTTTTTCCATTTTTTTTTTAGGAACTCTCCCAATCTTGCCTTTGTGTGTTGTATTCCCTGTTTTGCATCACTCTTCTCATTTGGTTGACTTAATTCTTCTGTAATCTTTGCTGCTTTCTTAATTATTGAGTTCATATTTGGTTAAGTGCTTTTGTGGCTTTTAACAATACTTACAGACTGGTCTTCTTTATAATTTGTGTTAAGGTATTCTGCAATATTTATTATTATTATTACATAATTAAATACCCACCTCTAGTTCCTGTTTACTCTGTACCACACAAACACACACACCTGAACAGGGTAAGTCCATCAAATTAATCAACATAATTCATCATTTTCCTTACAATGTTATATTTTTATTACATTTTATCACATTTTTATTGTATTTTATATTATTCATTGCAGAACTACATACGCAGCCACATTTACCAAGATTTTATAACAACAACACACTACCATATTGTATTTTATCATTTTAATAATTTGAAATTTTAACTGACACAACTTGTAAACTCCCTAAATATGGGATAATAACACCGAAACATGCTGCAGTAATTTTATGATAAATTTACACCTCTTATTTGTGCATATTTCGGTACATAATACACATTTATTGTTATTATTATTTATACAACTAATGAACTACAATAAAACACTGCTGTGCAAACAAGATAACCTAATATTTTCAACTACAAACTAGCCTAACTTCACTTAAGACCCTTAGATAAGCACATCCTCCAGTGAAACAAAGAAATTCCCATGATGTGACAAGCTGAAAGAGACTATGATGACATCTAACCTCAACCTTTACCATGAAAGACAGAAAGTATGATATTCCATGCAAGGCAACCTGTTGACAAGACATCAACACCATGTACTGGTGAGATACCACCAATCACTCGTGTTCTGTGGACGCTTCTGTTTTCCCCCCGACACTATATTCTAGTAGTCATTATAGGCACTACTCTCCTTTACAACACCACATACAGTTTCAATTTTCCACCATTACCACTGCCACACAGCACAACAGTAATGCAGTCATCCACATGTAATGTTCCACCCATACAAAGACCTCATATATGTGTCCTCTCAAAACCAGTATCAACTTCCCACCACAACCAGTGACACAAATCAGCAACAGTAATCCCCTACAGATTCTTGCTGCCTGTTTGAAGTTTTACTTCTTTTATCACTATTCCCATTAAGTGCTGTCTATTGAAATTTCAAAATACGTTATCTTGTAAAATGCAAACATCTCGCAAACCACAAGCAATATATATACTAACTCCATTGAGCAGAGTCCTTCTTGAGAAGCTAACAGGTCCTCAGTTGGTCATGAAATTCCCCACATTTTGTCAAACCCAAATGTTCAATAACACATTCATAAGCACTGCCACCTTTCCCTATCCTGAGACAGATCAATCTAGTGTATGCCTCCCCACCTCTAAGAGATCCATTTTAATATTATCCTCCCACATATGTCTAGGTCTTCTAAGTGGTCTCTTTCCATCAGGTCTCCCAACCAAAACCCTGGATGTACCTCTCCTACCTCCCAAATATGCCACATGCCCTGTCCATCTCATTCTTCTTGATTTGATCACCTGAATAAGATTTGGTAAATACAGAGCAAACAGCTTCTCATTATGTAGTCTTCACCACTCCCCTGTCACCTAGTCCCTCATAAACCCAAATATCTTCCTCAGCACCCTATTTTCGAACACACTCTGCCTATGTTCCTCTCTCAAAATTAGAGAACAAGTTTCACACCCATACAAAACAGTTCTGTATATCCTTGGCTTTATATTTTTGGACAGCAAACTGGAAGTCAAAAAAGATTCTGCACCAAATGATAGGAAGAATTCCCCTACTTCAACCTGCCTGTGACTTCTTCATGAATGGAGTTTTTGTTAGGGTTTTTCCCAAATAATTTAACTATTTCACCCTTTCGTAGGATTTATTACCTACTTGAATCTTGTGATTTTTTCCTGCATGCTATTCTACATATGATCATATACTTAGTTTCCTCAGCATTTACTTCCCGATCAATCTCCTTACTAGCAACAAGCAATACTTCTATTTGTTTTTATAGTGTGCATGCTTCCAACCAATATATTCACATCACCAGCACAAACCAGAAGATGGTGTGTATCATTTAATATCAGACCCTCCAGATTTACCTTAATTCTCCTAATGGCATATTCTACATCACACTTGAAAAGCAATGGTCATAAAGCATCTCCTACTTTCAAACCATTCTTAGAAGGAAACATGTGTAACAAATCTTTGCCTACACAGACTCTGACGTATGTTTCATTCAGAAGCATTTTTCTTATCTGTAATAGTTTCATAGGGATACCAAACTCTATAAAAATTATTACAAATGACCTCCCTCCTAAATATACCAGAGGCATTCTTGAAGTCTATAATTAGCTGATAAAATGCCTCATTTTATTTCCATTCTTTCTCAAGAATTTCAAGCATGCACAACATATCAGTAGTTGAACGGTGGGGTTTTTTTCCTTTCAAAATCCACACTGACAATCCCCAATAATTTCCAGTATATGGAGTTAAACTTAATAGAGGGATGCAAGATAAAATTTTGCATGTAGCTGAAAAAAGTGATCTGCCTTGATAATTACTACAATCCGTTTCATCATTCTTCTTACAAACAGGTACAACTGACACCTTCCACTGCTCCGGTAATTCCTCCTTATTCCAAATGGAATAAATGTACAGATCTGAGAACAAGTTCTCCAAACCTTGTTTAATCAGTTCTGCTGGAATTTGATCAATATCTGGTTTTTTTTCTTTTCTTTATTTCTTCCCCCCCCCCCAATATACCAATTTCAACCTCAAAGACACTGGACTTAGGCACTAATGGCTCTGGTATATTTCTGCCTGCCTAACAGCATTAACACCATGTACATTATATAGATGAGAGAAATGAGTTCTCTATCAAGCCAAAAGTCAACCGTCTTGTCATTTACAGTATTAGTTCAAGGCTGGGAACCTTCTTAATGTCACTGATGACCCTGCACAAGTCTGATAATCTTGTTCTTACTGTATGTTTGAAGTTCATAACTTGCAGCTTTCAGATATTCCCTCCTTTCATTCCTGAAATGTCTACTAGCTGCACAGATTACACACTTCAGGTTGCCACATTACTTTCATTTGAATCCTGTAACCACTGCAATTTAGCCTGCTGTCTTCGATCTAAAAACCGTGAATGTTTTTCATCAAACCATGGTTTATGGTTCTTCCATTCATAGACCTAGACTCCCTTCAGCTGATATTTTTATATGCTCATTAATGTTTTATTATTATTATTTAGCAGGTTCTACAATGTTTCCACATCTTTCTGCGCCCATTTGACAATTACATTATCTTCTTCCTCCAGTCACCTCCGTCATTCCAGTGTCATTCCCATGAGGAGTTGCTAGTCTTCCATCAGACACCTCCTCCAGTGGCGGATAGACATGGCACTAGCACTGCTGCCTTGCAGTTTGATACTGGCATATCAAGGGCTACAAGAAGAAAACCTTGATCAAAAATCACCTGGTCCTCCAGGTTGGGGGTTGATGCAACAGGCCAGCCCCCTGCTCATCAAAAAACAAAAATTGCTAAAAAGCTACTTAATGCTTTCCCAAGCTTTATTCACATCCTCACTATCACTTAAATTCTCTAAAACTGCTACATGTTTCACATATTAATCTGACACTGTTTTCTACCTTCAAATTCACTTAGTTTTGTGGGAACGAAACTCTTCACATCGAACATTTGTGTTGTTTGTTTACTTACCAACAGCCTTTCCTTATCTGGAACTACTATAGAATGGTGGTCAAATATGGCAGCTGGCACAGCAAGTTATCCATGCCCAAGGTAAATCTGTGGTGTTTTGTGGTTGCGGAAAACACACGGAAATGACCTCAGACACAATGACTTGCTACTGCACATTTACCTGTGGTTGGAGATGCCGAATGAGATGGTCGCTGACCAGCAGCACATAATGTAGGGCAGAATTCCAAAGGGGGTGGGTGGGGGGAGGGGGGGGCAGGAACTCCAGTCCATTGTGGCAACGAGGTGAAGGAACCTTGTGAATTGGTCAAACTGCTCTGACCTGAACCTTGCCAAGAACATGTAATGACCAAAATGGTAAACGTAGTCCCCCTTCCTGTTGTACGTGCCACGTGGATTCAAGGGTGTTGGTAAGCCCCAGTACGCTGGTCAACAAAGCCAATGCTGTGAATGACGCCGCTGTGCCATGTAACCCTGCACGTCGAGATTCCTGTATGCTACCCAGCAATCACCGATGACTGTAGTGCCAGGTTTGATCCATGCATCTGTAACAGCCATCAAAGTGTCACGAAAAGCTCACATTCCCAATTTTGAATTTCAAAAAACATAAAATACATAAGAAAGTGAGCGACTAGCTGCTCTAATTCCTCATAAAACTCTTCTTTGGCTTGGTTGGTGCTATATCACACCATCGACCTATCAGCAGTGTAACACCCCAACACTAATAATTGTATTTTCATTTCCTTTTCAATAATCCTCTGCTCATACACTGCCTCCACAGTCCCACGTAACCTCCTGCACATCCACCAATACCTCATACTCAACTCACTCCATGGCTACATATCACTCACACTCCATGCGACTAAATTCATATTCCCTTCCCGCAGTTTGCTTCGCGCTAAAGCATCAGTCGAAGTCAGTGACCTTGGGAACTGCTTCGTAACCTTTTTTAGCAAGCAACACTTATGATAGTAAAACGCATAATACATGAAAATAAGTCTGGCGCCACACAAACACGTACTGGTATCACCTCGTACTTCTACTAGTTACAACCCGCGCTCCTTTCTTGCGAGTATCGTTCGCGGTGTGGCGCCACAAATCTCCACCGCCGACTCTCCACAATACGTTACCACGTCTCTCAGCGCTACCACTACTATATTCCATTTACCACTTTCTTTTGCACTGTTGGGTTGGACCACCTCTTCAACAGATATGCAAGATCCGTGAATGAAAGGACATGCGGACTGTTACTGCATGACTGGTGCTGGTGAACAACACTGGATAGCAAAGGAAGTTCGGCAAGTATTGGACAGGACTCGTTCAGAGCAAAGTAAATAAGTCATATGCAATGCCAATAGATGTACATGAATATTAGGTATTAAAAATTCTACTTTTTCGTACTGTCTTTACGCTTTAAAAATATAGTTATTTTGGTTTACAATCCTTGACTCAAGATGGCCGCCAGCGCGAGACATCAGAGACAGCGTTATATCCGTGACTGAGGGAAGGGGGGGCGTAACAGAAATGACACTACTGTAGACGACATAAGCGCGCCCGTACTTGAAGTAGGAGATACCGATACAGGGCGTGGACCACAGCTGTACGATCACGTGGATATTCTTTTTGGATTTGGTGGGCAGGTTCGCGGCGCACGATGTCATACGTGATGTGTAAAATTTCGTGGAAGGTGAAATTACTTTGTTGGAACCACGAGCCGTGCTTTATAGACCTGGACTCAGAACACTTGACCCCAGCAACCTTCTTCGACATCGCCACCTAAATCCTTCAGGAATACTAGGTTCTGCGGACCACGTCGTATCTCGACAACAGGTGTTGCACTGCACCTGACTCCGAAACAGGCCCACGTCCATTAGGAACTGCATAGCGATGCCCTGATCGCAGAACTGATACGTGACGAAATTCCTGTTCGGATCACCGTCTTTCCGCAGCATCGGACGTCTGTGCGAAGACCTCGGCACGAACGGGATCTCCTGCAGGCGTTTCGGTACTCGTTAACCACTTGACAGATGTTTTGCACCACTGTTTCGTTGAAACGAGACGCACGCTACTTGATACGATATCGGCGCGAAGAATGGCTGTTACACCAGTACAGGAAGTGTGTTGCACTGTGGGTGGTACATAAAAAACACGGAGAAAAAAAAAAGTTGAACAATACATGTATGGGAATGAAAACCTGAAGAAACGAAAAGGAACTGAATAATGAATTTTAATTACACAAATAGCCTAAAACCTAACCTACCTCTGTCCGTTGCGATAAATGAAGGAGGTAAGAAATGAACTGTAATTAAAGGAATAGCCTAAAACTCGATGTAACCTTCATCCGTCTCGAAAAATGGTACTACGCCAAGACTGCAGTGACACGTGTTGGGCAACGGCTGTTTAGTTCCAGGATTGTAAAGCGTATCCATTTGCCAATATTATTTTATGATGAACTGTAAATTCTCCACCAGAATACGAACTAGTGACTCTGTTATTACACATCAGAGCAAAATTAATGCAACTGTTTCAATGACAGACATTGGGTTTGTAAACCATGTAACATACTTTTTCGTTCAGATGTTTCAGAATAACACACTGCCTCCATCTTCTGTGTGGACCCATCATCATGGAGACAGCACCTTCCTCCGAAACATCTGAACAAAACACATTACAAGGTATAAAAACCTAAAGGATGGCAATCAGATGTACTCTTCTTATGAAGATCTGAAAACTTTTAATGATGGGCCCAGCTCTTGTTTTCTGTTTCTAACAAAAATGTAAAATATTATGATACTTTAATTCTTGGAACTATGTAATGCACCATGTTTCTAGTGAAAAGAATCTGGAATAAGCTGTACTAAGCACAGATCAAATGATGTGAGGTGGGATTCATGCCCGATTAATATGCCAACTTTTATTTTTAAGCAGTGAATCAATAAATGTATCACAAACACAACCATTTTGACTACTGTTCAGTTTTATGTTGCATTACACCACGTTCAACATCGCTAATATCTACCTTCTTTTCAACCAGTCACAAATTTTATCAGTTGTATGCTGATTTCCCCATCTCATGTTTAAGGTTCCTTCTTTCATGGATAAATATCTTCAAAATCACCCTAGAAACTTCAAGCATATTTAAAATTTTGCCCTGCAAATACTTAATTACCCTGTAATTCAGACAAAATGCCAACAGATGTCACATGCTGTCACACAATAGTTTCTATACAGGTCAGAACTGCACACCTATTCACAACACACAGATTAATGCAGTCACAATTTTCAACACTACAAACACTCAGAAGCCTAACAAATGCACACCTTTGACTGTCCACTAAACCAAAAGCACAAGAAGCTCAAAACCTACAAACTGCAAACTTGTTCTACAGATACACTATAATACTAAACCTTCAACCAGCCTACACTCAAGAAAGAAAAACTTTGACCATTACACCACTCTACAAAAACTTTATCACAGCAACTTAGACACCATAATCAGAAACTCGACATAAAGCAACCTCACACAATGTAACAGCTAAAAGTTCCAAGGCAATATTCTTGCATACCTCTTAAGATACCTGGAATATATAATATTACATAAATTATATCAAACAACATTAGTCCATATGAATTCCCTCTTTGCAAGAAAATCTCTCATTTCTGTTCAGAGAATTTAATGTTGCAATTAAACTCCCATGTGTATTGTGTTTTGTATTCCCTGAAGATGGGGACCACGGTAGCACAGTGGTTAAGGTGCTGTGCTACAAGTCGGAAGGTCGCTGGTTCAATCCCAGCCGGTGTCATTGGAATTCTTCATTGACACAAAATCCTTCCAATCGCACTATGGCCCTGGGGTTGACACAGCCTCTAACAGAAATGAGTAACAGGAGCATTTCCTGGGGGTAAAGGCAGCCAGTGCTTAAGCCTGACAACCTTACCACCATCCTGTGCTGCTGCCATGAAATCTGGAACCCTCCGGGCCTGTAATGGGACTGCTTTACCTTTATTCCCTGAAGATAGCCATGCTGGCCAAACTTGTTGTAATAAACATGAAATACTAATAAGAAAAATTTTAGTTGTGGTTGACGGTTTATACTAATACAATTTATACATTATTGCAACTGGATGTACAGAATAAATGGCATAAGAAAGAAAGATTATAAAGGGTAATTCAAGACTTGTGGGCATTATTGCACGAGATTATTTCCTAGAACTTCATGATAAAAAATTTCATGCACACATGTCAAGTTTTGGATGGTTGTGGAGTTATGGTCACTTGAAACTGAGAATTGTGGGTAAGTATTACTGAAAACAAATGGAACAAAATAACAAACCAGCAAAATTCCTAATACAGTATAAATTTAATGTAACTTCATGAAAATGCCTTTAATTTAAACTGATCTGTGCTTAAAGCTGGTTTTCAAAAATGGTACCACCAGCAGCAACACACAATGCTGCTCAGTTGTGAACAGTACAAGCTGCTCATTGCAGCTTACTCTAGCAGTTTCTGATGCAGTGTGCCCATCCAAACTGCAACTGAGCAATGCACCTTCATCCATCCCCATACACATTAATAGTTTTTCAGTATTATACAATATAAACCAACAAACTGCAACTTTTGTAAATTAGTATTTTAATTTTTATGTCTTCTACATGTTTTAAACCCAAGGATTCATCTTCAGGAAGCAGTCTTGTAGACCAACACGTCTGCTTATACTGATCCATGTAAAACGTACTATACCATACCTCTATATACAACCATCTTCCCGAAGATGAACCCTGAGGTTTCAAACATGTAGAAGACATCAAAAATTAAAAACCAAAACATTAATTTCGAAAAGGTGCATATTGTTTGTTTATATAGTATAATTATATTACAGTGCACAGTGCAAAAAACGTAAAAAGAAAAAATGTCCTAGTACTTTCATAATCTACCTTTGAATCAAAGATAAATGCTGAGTATTCAATATTACACACATGAGGATTATACTAATGTGTGAACAAAAACTTATCTTTCACACAACACACACACACAAAAAAAAACAGTAAAACCTGCTTAAGATATCCCCATATAAGAAATGTTTCTTTCTAATAAGTCAGAATGATTTAGTATCAAAATTTTCCTAAACTAATTTTGTACCAAAATCTTCCCATGTGTTTATTAACCATAAACAAAGTAAACTCATCAGGTATATCTAGCTACCTATTATTTTACATCATACGATCCCCATCAGTTTTCTGTCATAACTGAACTGTCACCAGGGAGATTACAACTTCAAGGGACATAAGAACTCTACTTCTATATACTTGCATTTGATGGCATGTATTACACACAACACCAATGCAAGTACATACAAATATAGTTCTGCATGTACTTCATTGTGTTTTGTTGGTGGTTAATAAACAATGAATTATAAACACAAGGAATATGGGACACACTAAGATTCTGACTAAACAAAAATGTTCAAACTGCATAAATTATCTTTCTCAAATTTCTGAGTTGAATTTTTATTGAACCAATGGTTCTATATGATAGTGTGTAGTACAAAAACAACTTACCAAGCCAAATATAACGGAACAATTCAAAACAGCTCATTTTCATTACCGTTCACTTTTGCTTTTACTAATAATACTTTTAAATATCCTCATGAGGATAATTTTGGACACTGAGTCAACGCAGCTATCATCAGACAAAAGGCCGTTTCCATTATCGCACCCATTATCTTCCATTTCACCCTGGTCAGAATCACTACCACCAACCCCTTTCACAACTGTCATGAATGAGATGAGATTTCAATTTTGGAAAGAACTTTTCGAATTCTGAACACACCAGGAAGACATGCAAGCTTCTTACAGTTGTCGCAATGAGGAAACATTGGTTTAGCTTGCTATGCAGACTCAGCGCATGCCAAGTCGGACTGCTCCACGTGACCATACATGGTGACCTACAGCCTGACTGACCCACTGAATTTCCTCATTTTTGTACTTGTCTTTGTTTATGACCACATATGGTCTGGTATGCAAACAAAAATGCTGATAAATGCACTTTCCTCTTTATAAAACCCCCTTGGCAGTTACAGTAAAATATCTTTCGATTAAACTTTCTTTTGGCACGAAACTCAACTCAGTATTCACCAGCTAAGTACATACCTACCAGAAGAAGAATAAGCAGAATTTTATATTATTATACATGTGATTGTTGAAATAACCATGACATGCAGAAAATGTATCACGGCACACTGCTAGTGCAAGGTAAGCTTCACAGTTGTGTTGTTAACTAATTTTGATTTCGTTACTAAATTCAGTCGAGTTTAAATGAATACCTTTTCAATTATACACAGAGAGGCAAGAGCGTTAATTTGCACACCTTAAGTACAAATAGTTTGTTAATTCATTTATGTGAAATTATATACAAGTGTTAGTATTGTAGAATATAGACTTCGACAAAGAAGTCGGTGGTATCGTTTATTACTGAACCCCCAGAGTAACTCCCACGGCGTTTCGCCTAGAAATAGGCAGATGGCAGCATTTAAACCTACCCTACATTTAACTCTAGACTCAGAGGACTTAGTGCCTCAACCCCCCACCATGTTTACCTGAGCACAATTTAGTGGAAGACAAGCCCCATATCCCAGTAGGCACGACACAACACTCAACAAATTCCTTCAGACCTGTTTGCTGTGTTTTCCACAGCTGAGATTTTACATTTCTTATATCATTGACAACTCTGAGAACTTCCTAGGAAATTCAAATGCATTACAATATTCCCCCCAAATATTTACCGCCTTTGCAATTCAGACACAATGTCAACAGATGCCACATGCATTCAAGCCAGTAATTTCTCTACAGGTCACAAACGTTTACCTATTCACCACTTAGATTCACGCATTCAACATTTTCCATACTACACATACTTTTAGGGCTAACAAAAGGGAACATGTGACTATATGCCAAATGTTTCCAAGACATTATACATTGTGAGTCCCTCGCTTGAGGACCCAAACTATTGTCTATGTATACAGTCGAACAGTGCGGGTTTCTCTTTCACAAATACTGACAAACAGGTTCATTTAAAGCATGCCACATGGTATTTCGAACGGAATTTGGTGAAAGATGTGCATCATCGAAGTGTTCCATCCAGAAATTGGTCAAAAAGTTACATAGAAGGGGAAGTCGATCTAACGCCTGCTGACTTCTTTCTTTGGGGCCTACTGAAGGACAAAGTGTACAAAAATACACCCCACACAATCGAAAAACTCAAAGACGCTATACGCCAAGAGATTCAAGCCGTCAACCTCGACACTTTGGGAAAAGTATTCCAGAATTGGGAGAAATGCATTCAAGTGTGCTTGGATGTGAAAGGAGACCAGTTTCAGCATCGATTATGAGCAGGTCCTGTTTTGCATCGTTCTCGGTATGTGTATATAAATTTTCACGTCATTATCTCAATAACATAATTTTTTATAGACAATAGTTTGGGGCCTCTAACGAGAGACTCACCCTGTATATTACAGTATTCACTAGTGGTTCAGCCTACACTCGGATACCACATCACCAACAGACAATCCCGGTACATAACACCAGCATGCCTCAAGTCAGCCTACACAACACAACAAGTACTCGCTAGCTCCTGAAGATGGACGTATTAACGTCTGAAACATGTTGAGCAATATATAATAAAGCAAGTGTCATCT
>Ga0123352_10015670_pt1 | contig 12069 bp, 5 predicted proteins | sample TergutLab28metaG_FD_89700 | JGI IMG/M metagenome (GOLD analysis project Ga0123352, IMG submission 89700) | Labiotermes labralis P1 segment gut microbial communities from Petit-Saut dam, French Guiana - Lab288 P1 | ecosystem: Host-associated > Arthropoda: Insects > Digestive system > Gut ... | reverse complement strand
CTGGTGCAAGTGTATCGCATACCAGGGAGATTATGTTGAAAAGTAACAGTTTCAGTTTAGGAGATTAAATCCATGATTTTGTTCTATTTTCGAATTATAATTCATATTTGCCCGAACCTTGTACAATGATCGACTCCACTCCTCAGACAATTCCTCCTTATTAAAAATAGAATTAATAAACACTGTGTATCTCAGAGTGAATTGTCCTACCCCATGGTTTTTAAACAATTCTGCTGGGATTTGATCAATACTTGGTGATTTGTATCTTTTTAGCTTTTCAATAGCCACCTCAAGCTCAAAGGCACTGAGCTCAGGCACTGGTGGCTTAGATGCATGTATTTCAAACAGACGCCATTAGCATACAGAACAGAAAACACTCAGTTTAGTCAGCAGTGCAAGCCATTGCCTAGCAATGTTTTGAAGTACTAAGGTTGAGAAATGGTAAAAAAAAAAAAAAATCATCATTAGTTATTCACTCCAGGAACATCAATGCTAAGCTGTGAAGTTTTGAACCATGTACACTGCATACACATATTTCATCAGAAACATTTAACATTAGTAGGTGTGTGTTGCTCTGACTGTGACAAACATATTAAGTAAGTAATGAGAAATGAAGTCTAAATGTAATTTAATTGAGTGTTAGTGTTTTGTGTTTCTTGGGTATAAAATAAAAAAGTTACATTGTTATTATAGTTGCAGTCTTGATCAGATGCACAGTTTCTCTGCAATGAATGGCCAGTGTCTATGTTACTATCATCGGACGAACAGTTCCGAATTCGGTCAATAATCTGTTGCATCTGGTCAATGGTTATGAGCCCAGTAGAGCCAGAATACTTTTGAACAAGGAGGGTGATGGATTCTGATCCAGCTGCCGTGAAGCAAATTCTCTGTTGCCAGTCCACGAGAAGAAGCATGATGGAAAACAACCAGGAAGCCATCTACAAGAAAAAAAAGAAAAAAAGAAAAAAAAAAGGAGAAGACATTATTACCAAACAACCATTACGGAGGCAAATAAAGCATAAAACTGTTCCTATATTGTAAGCCAACAATTACATAATCAAAATAGGCTGGGGTTGGTTCGTAAGTTACTCAAGAATGCTAAATCAGTTACAGTTGATATAAATTAAATGTACGTACATGAAAGACAAACTGAAATGTAGCTGGTAGAAAAATGGTCATGACATATTATCAGACTGGAACTTTCTCTGAAGGATTATGCCACTTAACACCTGCGACAACTGTCAGTTCCATACTAGACCTGTGTATCTTCCAATTAAAGTTCAGGGCCATTAACACAGTAGAACACCGTAAGGTTCCATTACAGTGGAGTGCCCCCTAGTTTCTCTGCCTAATTTATTTCCAAAAAGAACAATCATTTTAGAATGGTGTGATAACAGACCAGTGACGAACTGGAATGGATTTGAAAGGAAGAAATCGTCACTGGTCGGGATAGTATTCTGGCATTGTCCTGGATAAACTGCAGATAACCACAACTAACGATAACCGACGGCTCAGCCGAGATTCGAACCAGGGAACTCCCAAATTGAAATCCAAACCGTCACCGCTAGAGGGGATACAGTTGTTCGCTATAGCGACTAGGCTACAGACTGGACGGTCTGGAGATTCGAATCCCAGCAGGGGGCAAGAGATTTTTTTCTCCAAAACCTCCCGACCGGCTATGAGGCCCACTCCGCCTATTACTTTTGGGTACCAGTATTTCTTTCCGAGAGAAAAAGTGGGCAGGGCGTGACGTTGACAACTCAGCTCCAGCTAGTGCCGTGGTCATGGATGTGTGTAGCTACACCTCTGCTCCCTCGATATGCCGCCATGGCATGGACAGACATAACCTTACCTTTATCTTTACAAATGAAGTTACATGTTGCACACAAATACTATCGTTCATATTTAGGATATTAGGACTTCACATCTCCTTGCCTAAAAACGTAAAGATTACAAGCCAGGCAATGTATGTATAACGTAACAATGTGGCGCGCTCGCTCAACCACATTCTCCAAGCGAAAGCAATTAGTATTACACATTCTGAGTGTGTGTTTGTAGCCCTAGTTATCTAGCATACAATGCGCATGCGCCATGTTGTCATCTGTGGCCTGTCCGGCTCTACTGTATTCTTCCACACTATCTCACAAACGACATGATTTTCGGAAGAAAATTATTTAAAACAAAACACGTGTTTTGATTTTATTTACAACTTTTGTCTGAAACATTTCTCATTCTACTTATAACTGAGTGAGATATGATAAAAAATGCGTAGTGAACTTCATGTAAAGTACCCGTTATTCTTGTCCGATTTGAATGAAATTTGTATTTTCTCGACAGAATTTCGAAAAATACCCAAATATCAAATTTCGTGAAAATCTGTGCAGTGGAAGCCGAGGTGTTCCACGCGGACGAACGAACAGACAGGCATAATGAAACTAATAGTCACTCTTCGCAATTTTGCGACCGCGCCTAAAAACCAGCACCACTCAGGGGAATTTCAGGTCGGTATTCACGAATGGCGCGTAGTCATTAAGTCAGGTTTGGCAACAGCCGAATGGACTTCACAACTGTTCCAGTTTATTCTAAGGTAGTGTTCATTGGACGCTCCTACTCTCTTGTATTAATCGGCTCGCACTCACAATAAGCTATTAGCTATTTGTTTGTTTATCGCATTTCATCCACGGCTTGCAAAAGAAATTTAGCAGTTTGGTTCTTAACACAATTCGTATTGCAAGGTGATCACACTCAGGGGCATAGCTAAGGGAAGGCGAATGGTGCGGCTGCCCCGGTCGGCAAAGTCCAAAAGACGGCGAAATAAGCAGCAAAGTGGATATTTTAAATAAGAAAGGAAAACAAACTTTAACTTACTGTGCCAAATAAAAGTAAATTCAAAAAAATATTTCAGATTTTCTCAAAGTTCATCATTTGCTTTAGGGGCGGCCTTGTGATTTCTCGAGCCGGGCGCCAACACACCTAACAACGCCACTGATCACACAGGTTCACACGGATCGTTAATCTCTTGATCCAGTAATCGTTAGTTTCTATGTCAGTACAACCACTATTAATTCATCCCATAAAATATCATCGTTAACTCTTTAAAACTGCAATACAAACTTCCCACATCCGAAACTGTTAGATACACGGTAACCTGTCAGAGAATACCGCGATCGTGTCTCGCAAGCAGCGCTAAAATTGAGGGTCTTTCGAGATACGAAAACTGCACTAGCCTCGCCCGCGATAATTTCGCTTCTACGAAAGTTTCATACTAAATTCAAAAAATGACTAGCTGCCTTACGTTTATGAAGAAGGAATGAACCTCCAATGGCACACACGCCACTACTACATACATCATATGGTTAAAGACGGCACTATCCGCCTCGCTACTGTGAATTTTTAAACGTAAAGTTAAAGGTCGCCGTATAGCAGACCATGATGGCCCGGAGGGGGAGAAAAGGTATAGCTCTACTCTTTCTTTAACCTCAGCGCTAGATGGAGGTGGGTGGTCAACGCCACGCCCCGGCGGCATCTCCCCTCCCCCGGGAGAGATTCGGTACCCATTGCACAGGGGGCTGGGTGGGCCCCAGGATCGGTTTGGACCTGTGCGTAAAATCTCGTCCCCAGCGGTATTCGATCCCCGGGCCGTCCAGCCCGTAGCGAGTCTCTAAAACGCATGTAACTATAGAAACTGTTTAATATGGGATGGGATCTCATTCCTTCAACAGTAAATGGTTTAACATAATTTTTGCCTTCTGTTGGTTGTGTGTTATTACCTTAATTTACGATTGCTCACAACACTTTGTATTTTCTCCGTTGTAGACAATCGTATTCTTCAATCATCAATCCAGTTAATGTGATCGTGTCCCTGAGGACCCATTTTCTTTTTTATGGAGGACATACTGTCATTTTTATCTCATATGTAGTACCATTTATCTTTTTTACCAATTGTACTAATCAGAATAATAGTGTATCGATATTTCCAGGCATTCTGTCAATGTATCGTGTTACAGATGTTCCTTCTACAGCTTCTTTAAGCTTCGTTCCGAAGTCGCTACGTAAATGTACTCTCTCTGGTGGTTTTACATGGCTCATATCAATGGGAGGTTTCGGCTTTCAGAATGGTCAATCAATGATTCTGCATATTTAAAATCCTACTGGCTAGCCTGACTCCAGACCCAGCTAGCGGTTTTAACGATCACTGGCCTGGCTTTCAGGGACCTTTTTGGGTGGGATGGGCCGAGTGACAACTCCTACACCAGTTACCACCACTTAACAGCTGTCAAGCAGTGAAACAGGGACTTCCGGCAGCAAGGAAACCAAGTTACGAAAGTGAAAACCGTCAGTTCGGCACTCTGCAGCAAGGCCACTGTACTGCTGAGTAGGGTTCGTCCTTCCAACTGAACTTATGCCATGCCTCTCAGCGACAAATGTCCAATTAACGCTCAGTGGTATGAAGAACATTCAATTAGCAATAATCTTAAAGTGACACGTCTGTGAATGGTAATGGCACTTGCCCTGCTACTGCTAGTGAAAGGTGCATAATGAAGAATACTACATTTTGAGCGTTATGTTGAGATTGTACTAAGGCATAGGATCTCAAACATTTTCGCTGACTTGCCACTAAATGAAATTTAACAATTTCAGTATACCGCCATCTTTTCGTATTTAAATTTAAAAAAAAAAAGGGCGAAGTTGGAAAGACTGGCAGACAACGAAGATAAGTCGTATAATGTTGCCAGCAACACTTCGTATTAGCAAATACATGTGGCTTATGTTTGATATATTTTTTTAAAAATCTGTATCCTTTTTACGTTTCGATTATTTATGACGGCCGCACACCAGTACCCAGGTAGGCATACCACTCTTTAAGAAACCATGCGCAAGGGTACTAATGTGTATTACACCAAGATTACCATTTGTTACGCATAGCAGCACCTGTGTGGAAATTGTATAAAGTTACATTAAACGTCACTTCAAATGATCTTTATGGTACATAAATGGTCAAATATTACTGCGACAATCAAGCAGAGGAGGATTAAATGGGCTCGGCAAGGTGCAAGCAGGCCACAGCGGTCCCTCGGCAATCTGAACCCCCGGGTGGTCCGGACAATTTTGGGCCAACTACAGTCCAGTACCTCCCACTGAAATTATTATTATAGTACATAATTATTATCATAATTACATATTGTTAGATGCGGTATTTCCGCTTTAAAGGGTTTTACTTTAGCACTGAGTAATGATTTTCTGTATGTTACCTAAAGCACGAAGTTTCCCTTTAGGTTGTCCGGATTCCCGGTTATTAGGACTACCCCTCTCCCCCATAGTCCGGATTAACAAGGGACCCCAGTAAGAGATAAAAAATGTATACAAAACGTAATCGAAAAAACTTAAGGTCAGAGACTATTTGAGAGACCTCGGCATAGCCTGGAGAATAATATTAAAATGAATACTACTTTTATTTTATTTAAGGTTCGTTTAACGACGCTGTCAGTATCGCAGACTATATCGTCGAATGGTAGGATGATTCATGAATAAATGACAGAGATATGGATGGAAGCGGTCGTAGCCTAATGTAAGGCAGAACCTACATTTTTTCTCGACGGAGTAAGCGAAACCATAAAATTCTGCCAAGCTAACTGGAGCAGCATCGCACGAGATTGGAAACTGACGAGCCCCACACCCCTTCGACTGCAAGTACCAACCGTCACCATTTGAACCAATTAACGAGTAACATAAATCTCAAGATATTCATAAATAGGTTCTGAGGGTGTCGACTAGACTCATGTGGCTCAGAATACGAACTGGTGTAGGGATCTTGCGAATACGTCAACGTAGTATCATCGTTACTCAATTATTATACCAACTACTGCACATATATAAAATTTACACATTAAAACATTAAAAACGCTCCGACATGTTTCGGTCCTAGGACTAGTGTGACTTTAGCAAGGACGATATGGCTACCTGATGATGGTCCTAGGACCGAAATATGTCGGAGCTTTTTTAATGTTTTAATGTGTAAGTTTTATAAATTTTATATTTGTGCAGTAGTCGGTATAATAATTGATTAACTCAACAACATGCACGGTGTAACAACGAAAATATGTTTCATCGTGTTACACAAAATCAGGGAATCTGTCGACCAGCTGAGAGACTATAAGGTTCTGAAAAAAAGGCCCTTCTGACTAAGTTAGTTTGCATGAGCTGTTTAGCACAATTTGACACTTAATTCCAGAATTCATAACAGCATTAGGAGGAGGGTTTTATCGCCAGCGACGCACATTGCAGATGGCCCGCAACAACTGACATGCGGAATCCAACACATAACAAAACACTGACCTTTCAAAATTATAGCATCTTCAGAAAAAAATCTATGCACGTTGCAGTTTTCAATGTACAGTCCTTGAGAAGCTGAGAGTTCCTCAGCTGGTCAAGGCATTGGCCCCGTAAAGTTCCATTACCACGTTCACAAAAACCCGCCTCTTTTCCTTGCTCAGTCCACACCCTCCCATCCTATTGCTTTCAGACCCAATTAATATCCTCCCATCTACTCCGAGATCTTCGAAGTGATCTCTGTCCCTCACGTTCCCGCACAAAACCACAGTACGCATTTCTCCTACCCTCCATGCTGCCACATACACCACCCAGCTCATCCCATCATTTCGTCACCCGAATAATATAGGTAGGGCAGTACAATTCATGAAGCTCGTTTTGCATTGTTCTCCAGTGAGGAGTACAAATCACGAATCTCGCTATGCAATGTTCTCCAGCTCCTGTTACTCTCCCTCTTACGCCCACAAATCTTCCTCCGCGCCGTTATCGAACACCTTCAGGTTCTTCTGTGAGACCAAACGCCATACCCACGTAAAAGGGGAAACAATGTAGTTCGGGATATTTTAATATTTATATTTTCAGACAGCAAACGGGAGGACAAAAGATTCTGAACACAATAACAGTAAGCGTTCCTCGAATTCATTTTCACATGCACAAATTTTGGTTTGTGAGTACCGCTCCCACATATCTAAACTTCACCACATTTTCAAATTAACTGAAATACATCTGCGTTTTCCAGGATTCTGTCACAATGCATGAATGTATACACAGTACTCTCAGCATTTACTCCTAAACCAGTCTCCTTCCTAGCGCCATCTCTGTTGTACTAGACCTTTTAAGTTTCATTCCAAAGCCACCTGCACATGATACTAACGCACGTTTCTTCCTCAAAAATACACCAGAATGAAACCATGTCCAATTGTAAATAACCAACTTCTTGGCCTATAAATGACCACCAATTCTTCGCACGAGTTACAATATTTTAAATAGCAAGCCATGTAGCAATGACTACAGAACCACTCCTTCCCTTTGCTCTTATATGTGCCTACTTCCTGCAGTGTCTACAAACTCGGTACAAACTTGCAGTTCTGGGCTCTGTATCATCATTCATGTAAGTTACTATCAATGCAGCTGTTAAAACAACACTGTTATTGACAAGTAACTGCCGCTATGCTCGACAGACGGCGAAATACATATCAAAATGTAGTTTTCCTCGTCCACGCCATGAAGGCGCATAGGGGGAGTAAACGTATAGCTCCATTCATTCTTAACGTCGGCGACAGTTGGAGATGAGTGGATAATTTCACGCTCCAGCCGCTTTACACCAGAAAAGAACAGCCGTGCCCACTGAATAGGAGCCGGTGTGGATGTTTTGCAGAGAAAAATTTCTTACCCCTTACCGGAATCTGCATGCCGGACCGTCCAGCCGGTGTGGCGTAGTCGCCGTACCGACTACGCCACACCGGCTGCCATGCAAAATACTCGTATTATGTTATTTTTAATAATATTATGTCGGACGTTTTCCTATGATGTATATCTGACATAAGAACATTTCGGTGGTTCGCCATACTCCAGTCTGCAAGCGGTTGTCAATACAGAGGGTCGGCCAACCTCACAGACCTGTAAGAATCACGCGATATGATTCTGCAGTGAAAACTGTCTTCGCTGAAGGGTGCGAATTAAACTTAAAATGTGGTCAACCGTTCTTACAATAAGCGAACAGATTTGATTTGATGGGGGAGACTAAAAACAAGCGTAATTTTTCTACCATTCGCTCCACCATTTTATCCCCAAAACAATCACAGACATGAATATCGCCAAGTATCTCCGAAGTTGACACGTCATCGATAAAACCTACACGTAACTGACACCAAGGTAGGTGAAGACCACACTTTTGGTTCATTAGTTACACAGCAGAAACGTTCTAACGTTATTGAAGTGAAAATTTCCTGATAAAATAGTACTATAATAAAATACATAAAATAGTACCATAATAAGGTACACTAAATAGTACAATAAGGTACACTAAATTCATTCCGGAAATACGTACGCTTGCACCATTTCCGGTCTCCTGGCGGCTGTAACTGCATGTTTACAGTATCACTTCGGTAAATGTACGACACGAAAACGAACTAACCTGCTCACTTATTGCACTTCGAACGAACTAGACAAGTTCAAGCACACCGCTCACTGATCCACGTCCTATACTAAATACTGTAACTATATCTATCTGCTATCCTCGTGGCAAGGAATTTCTGCGGACGTAGTCATTCTTTTGCCCTTCCACTGATACTGGCCGCACTGTGAACATCGCCCCCACATGTGCAGGACGAAGTGCATCGTAACATAATGAATACAAGCCATAACATCGAATATTCTACTCGCATTACTGCAAACAGGTCAAACGCTTCCTGTTTCGGCGACAGGGGTGCGGAATCTGTTTAAGAAACGTGGCGACAAAACCGACAAAGGTTCTGTTGCTACAACAACAACCGCTACTACTACTACTATTACTACTACTACTACTACTACTACTGATATCTCTTTTAACTTTCTTTAATTCAAGGGTAATCCCAAGCCAGAAACCCGTTTCGGTCATGCAATCGATAGAATCCACATATTTCGCGAGATGTAACCAATAAACACCTACTTACTTGGGCAAGTAATTAGACTATTTGCGCTTTCATTCCTTTTTGTAACAACACCGTGAAAGAATAAGGGGATATGGAGGTACGGTTCCATGTATTCTTATCCACGGTACATGAGGAACGTGGGTCAACTTCACGTCCCAACCTCCTTACCACCGGAGAATAGTCTCCAGTACCACAGAAAAGAAGGTTGGGTGGACCCCAGAAACGGTCAGGACGCTTAAGTTAACAGTCTCTTGCACCTATCAGCGATTTAGCCATCATACCGACTATTTATCATAAGCCGAAACTTAAAATCCCAACGCGCACTTCGTCTGAATCAATAAAAGTAATTCTGAGCTGACTAACACTGTAGTCAAGAACAAATTTTTCACATGGTTAATAAGATCTTACCAGAAACGTCAGTGAGCAGCTCTAGGGTCCACCCTTCGCCCTATTAAATGGGCTCCAGGGGCTCTTTCCCGAGAGATAAAACGTCCGAAGTGTGAAGTGAACCACTCATGATTCAACTAGTATCTCCATTTTTATGTGTAACCTTACTTCCACTCATCCGTACCTCACATTGGCGTTGCACTTAAGTTTTCCAGACAACAGTAGCCTGCTTAGATCAGGCAAATTTAGGTCTCCATGAGGGCAATATGAAATTCATTACATAAACTGTGGACTACATATATTCAATACTCGCCACTGTTTCACATTCAGTGTTTTGCTTCATGTGTAAGTTCAACCTCCTTGTGTTGGCTGACCTAAAGAGTTGTACAATTTTTGTGTTCAATTGTACATGGGAGGAAATTCTCAATTGTTACCAGAAATATCTTTTGCCCATACATTCTCCATCCTTTCTCTACAAGTATGGATAATAGATAGGAATTTCCTGGTGGCAAAGTCCCATTCAAGTATCATTTCATTGAAAGGGTTACGTACCTGCTTTCCAACTCGACCACCTGTCCCTGCACTTTGAACTGTACATTTGCACAAGTTATAAGGCACATTTTAATTTTCATAGTATCGAGTGGTTTCCAGAAGTTGGCCACCCGTGTCATTTGGGCGACTTGAATCGAACCAAAGGGTGCAAACACAAACTGGTTTCACTGTACATTTTATCTGTGCATTTTTCTATAAATTATGTGCAATAAATATATTGACAATAATATGATAAAACGCACATAAAATGCAATTCACTACTTCGACAAAATCTGTCTCCACCATGTGTAGTGTTTCATTCTGCCCAGATTTTAAAACTTGGCTTGGTGGTTTCAAAAGACGAAAAAGTTCCTACAAATGCAGGAGTGGATTCGGTAATTAATCCACAGTGTGTTAGAAGCCAAGGACTTTTTGGTTTCCATGCAAAAACATTTAAGAACTTTCCACACCTAAAACAATAAATTTTATCAATATCACTTACAACCTTCACATGTTTCGACCTTCATGGATCGCCCTCAGGAGGCAACTCACGAAAATGTTTGACACAAATTACAAGGTGTCACACCTTGCAATTTGTGAATTAAGGCGTCATTTGTAAGGCACTTTATGGGGATGAACTATAAGGGTCGAAACGTGTAAAGGTTGTAAGTGGAATTTATAAAATTCATTATGTACTTGTGTTCAGAGACCATGCATTGCTAGCGACAATGCAGAATAGTTTTGAAACTCTTCACGAACTGATCTTCGGTCTCTACTTTTTTACCTCGGTATGACATGCTTTTCACATATCCCTATAAAAGAATATCTATGAGATTTAGGTCAGGTGACCTAAGTCATTATTATTAACTAGTATAATAAGTTCAGCAACACTACCAATTCTTCCCACAATTCTTTAAGGTGCCACATGCGGTCTTACATACAAAGGAGCTTTCCTTCTGTTCCGACTGCATTAACACGTGGTGAAAGGTTGACCAAGCTTTTTAAAACACTTAATACCCATCCCCGTATCTCCACACACACACACACACACACACACACACACACACAAAGAAACACATGCGAACAAAGCTGCAATAATGGAATAAGGTGAGAGTTCCGTTCTAATGGGATATAACGATGCGTCACTGGGTAATCGGATCCCGACGTTTCGAAGCAACTTAGTGTCTCCATCTACAGGCGTCGAAATGTCCAGGCATTTCTACCCCTGAAGACGAGTTTCCAGTGACGGAGCGCCGTCGTACAACACGTAATCCTGAGATACACCGATACGAAGATCTTACAACTTGACTGGAATAAGGTGGCGGCATATCATTACCAGCGAAGGCACTTATTTACGTATCGACACTCACCGTCTCATGAATTACTCCAATTTCTTTCTTTTACGGGATACAATAGAATCACTGACTGCCTATTCGGCTGCCTTTTTTTTATTTTCTGAACATTTAGGCAGACTGAGGTCCCACACTACCCCAGATCGGTTCAGATTTGTTAACTGCAGATGTTAATGCAAAACCCAAGCAATTTCCCACGATGCAGTGAAACTACGAAAAACTTAAGCCCGGACACACTTGTATGGTCCAGGTCAAATCTCAAACCTGTACCTCCAAGGTATAAGGGAATGGCAGATCTTACCCATTGCTCGGTGACATGTTGACTGCTGCATTGTTAATCGAATGATGATGTTACGCAACTAAGAATAAAAAACCGGATGTTTACCAACACATAATTTTGCTAAATGGCTGCAGGAAAATGGAAGACTACAACTGACCGAAGTACATAAAATACGCGCAATAAAAGAGTATAACATACTGTCAAACTAATTCACCGTTATCAGGTAAAGACAAAGCAGTATCTGTGCAGGCCTATTATAGGCCCACAGGGTTTCAGAAGGCAGAGGCTCCCAGATTTAGAGACAACAGGCGCAGGAAGGTAGTTTGGTTGTCAGCCCTACGCACCGACCACTTTACCCCCAGGAAATATTCCTGGTACTCATTTCTGTTGTGGGTCGGGTAGCTCAGTCGGTATAGCGACTGACTGCGGGCTGGACGGTCCGGGATCGAATCCCGGTGGGGAAGAGATTTTCCGCCCATCCAGACCGGCTCTGGGGCCCACCCAGCCTCCTGTAAAATGGGTACCGGGTCTTTCCCGGGCGTAAAGTGCGACCGGG
>Ga0123352_10015667_pt1 | contig 12070 bp, 7 predicted proteins | sample TergutLab28metaG_FD_89700 | JGI IMG/M metagenome (GOLD analysis project Ga0123352, IMG submission 89700) | Labiotermes labralis P1 segment gut microbial communities from Petit-Saut dam, French Guiana - Lab288 P1 | ecosystem: Host-associated > Arthropoda: Insects > Digestive system > Gut ... | reverse complement strand
TTGTGTGGTGAGTATGTGTGTTAAGGATTTTTTGATTAATATCAGAGAGACAAGAAGGAGGGGGGGAGGGAAAGGGGGCGGGGGCGGGCGGTGTGGCGTGGGGGGGCCGCGGGGGGGGGGGGGGGGGGGGGGGGGGGGGGACTAACAAGTTAGGCCGTGCCTCAGGGAGACAGGAACCCAATCAAAAGTCGGGCGAATTACCGCTAACTTATTTCGCGTGCTTGTATGTGCCACAAGTCGCTGAAGAGACTGCACAGTTTGTGTTGAACACTGCTGCATTATTTACTGTTATTTTGCCTTTCGTTCCGAGCAGCTTGGTGTCGTGCAGTAACGATCTAGACTTCTATTCGGTAGGCGGCTGGTTTGACGTCGCCTACCTTGACTGGTATTTCCGTAGTTTTCCTCGATTGTATCACGTCCGAATCATTCCAAACCCCTTCCCAGTCGTCGCCCACCATGTAGGTGTAGTCTAAGGTACTGACGAAGTCGTAAAATAAATCTCAATAGATTCTTTCTGTTATATTCCCATGGGAAATTTTGATACCGTAAATTATTTCATATGGCTTCTTAATTAAGCTGTAATTAAAAATGTTAACTCCAGGGAAATGTGAGCTCTTTGCCTGTGATGCCACATGAAGGTGTTAATTTTTTTACGGTAAATAAACGTGTTCCGATGTAGGCTACTAGTGAGTATTAGATGCGAGACAGATACGGTGCCATTGCTCGGAAAACGGACGGCTCTTGGCCTGCGAATAATGACCGGTTTGGAAACACTGGTAGTAGGATATTACTTTAGGTTTTGTTCACCGTGGAATCCATATGCGGCTGTAGCACCACGTATGTGAGGGTCAGAATGGAAATGAATCTCGCTTTCAGTGACAGCGAAGTGGAAATTATTAAAATTTTAAATAAAGGGCTTCGCTTGTATCCCATCAGTATGGTTCCACGAAGCCTAAAGTTGCCGCGACGTTGCTATATCATGACCTGCACGTGTCTGAGCAGAGCCTCGTTGCTGCACAGTTTACCCTTTAGGCCCTGAATATAATTGCGTTTGAGTAATTATCACACCTTGAATCTAACGTTTTCCTGCCAGAGGCACAAAAATATCTCCCCATTTCCAGACAGGCTTCGTGGCTCACGCAACCTCCTAGCCGATGGCCGTGAAGGTTCTTCAGTGGTAAAATGGCCAGAGAGTGAAGCCATTCATTGACATCTGTCTGTTGCCAAATTTAGGAATGCGTACAAATTTACCACCGTCCTAGTATACACGTACGTCTAATGGTATGGTGGTTAGGTGCAAGGTCATGCGAATGCACGTACAACTTTAACGTGAGTTTGAAGCTGGTTACAGTATTTCCCACCCACTCGGTGTAAAATACGTTGTTACTTGTGTGCAGTCTGAAATCGTGAAGCTACATTGGTTTTCTTTTATCGTTGTCCGCAGTACCGTAGCTCTTACGAAATGTCTTAGTGGATGCGGGCGTTTTGTGCGATAATGCCGAGAAGAATGAGATGGGCAGGGCATGTGGCGCATATGGGGGAGAAGAGGGGAGCGTATAGGGTCTTGGTGGGGAAACCGGAGGGAAAGAGACCACTGGGGAGACCTAGACATAGATGGATGGATAATATTAGGATGGATCTCCAGGAGGTGGGATGTGGGTATGTGAACTGGATTGGGTTGGCCCAGGATAGGGACAGGTGGCGGACGCTTGTGAGTACGGTAATGAACATTCGGGTTCCGTGAAATGCGGGGAATTTCTTGACTAGCTGCAAACCAGTTAGCTTCTCAAGAAGGACTCTGCACCATGGAGCAAGTAAGTAAGTAAGTAAGTAAGTAATGCTTTGGTACTCGCAGCGGTGACAGAAAAGACGCCCTTTGCGTTGTGCTAAACTCCGCGTATGCGATAAAATTGTGCTAGACAGCATTTAGTACCAAGTAAAGACTTCCGAAGTCTTCCTTTTATGAGTGAACAAAACAAGTCCAGAGGTTGGCGCTTCTTCTTCTTATTCGGGAGGTCCAGTTCCGCCAAGAGATTGGCTTGTGGTAACTGACGTTTCTGTTCGTTTGTAAAGTTCCTCTACGCCAGTTCTGGGCTGCTAAAACTTTGAAGCAGCTGATGAATGTTTTCTTATACATCTCCTACAATTTTTCATTCCTAACCCTTTTATCATTTGAGGGTACACTTGTATAATTTCTTCAGTTGTAGAATCGCAGGAAAGTAACGCAAGCTCTTTCGAACGATCGATCTATTTCCTGCACTAAAACAGCCCCACGTGTGGCAAATACAATGCTCATAATGGGTTGAAGCAGCAACTGTTGTGGCACTGCATGTTGACTGCTACGTTTCGTGCCATTCATTTTATGGAGCCCTGTTTGTTCTGTTTGTTTTAGTGGCTTCGTCAAATATTAATATGCCTAAGAAGGAGGAGGTTAACAGGAGGATGGAAGAAATGCGGGGCGATGAAGAGTTTAATAATTTGTACTGTCCATAATTGGGATGATCGAATCAGCTAGGGTGTGCTGTGGGGCATGTAGTGCTCATGGGCCGGAAAACTTGAACGCGATTATTCACCTGGAAAACTTAATATCGATAAGGACCAAAGTAGGTTGCGAATGTGTGGACTGAGTTTATCTGGCACAGGGTAGGGTCCGGTTACTTGCTGCTTGGGTTTTGCAAAAGGCGGATCATTTCTTTACAAGCAAGGCGATTCGTAGCCGTTACGAAGGACCCTGCTTTATGGAATTGGATTATGAAGGGGCGGGCTTTGTTTACGCGAGGAAGGTGTCCAGATTTGACGACAACCAATTCGTACAGAGCCGCGTGACAAACCGTGTTACAGAGAACAGTTTGCTGAAAAACGAAGTTTATTGTGTGTTGTTTGCTGATCGCGTCACGTGGTCCGCTGGGTATATTAAAGAAAGGGTTGTAATGTTTTGCGGCGGGTGGTGGATACATCTGTCACATCCCCCGCATATTTCTGCCGCAAGATGCACGCAACCATCTGCCTGGCCTCGTAACATTACAAACATCTTCCCTATTGAGTCGGCGACACCTGACAGTTGCAAGCACCTTTTCATTCACATTTTCGCAAACACGAATGCTTATTTTGTAAAGGGCGTTAACCCTTGCTGTTTGTCGAATATTTCACAGCTGCTGCTATTAAAAACAAGGTCGGGGTCACGGGGTCACTTGATAATACAGGAGAAGGACAAGGTCGTACTCAGACGGGCGCCGCTGGATTTCTTGGCTAACACATGTAACGAGATGTCAGCACAGATACTTGCAGTATCGTTACACATGCAGGCCTAATAAACTCTATTTATGGTCGTTGGTACGCTTTGTGAACTGCTGGATTAGCATCATGCCGTCTCAATTTTCGACGAAACGTGCTGGAACAAACGTTTTGAATGCTGAATAGCCATACACAGATATGTTTAATTGTGTTTGGTCTGTAGTGTGCTGGCAAAGAATCCTGAACGTGGCTGGAATTATAGGAGTAAATTAAAGCATCGTTTTTTTGTCAGACGGTCCTCCTAGTTGTGGTCAGAATTGAAGACAGCTGACGGCACTGCTGGCTGATCAGGAGGTACCACTCACCTAAGCCTGCAATAATACACTGCCCCCGTCCCCGTGCCCAAGATCACACGGACGGCATTGGGACTGAATGCCGGCTTCTAATCTGTAGGTTGGAAAGCAAGCCAATAATTTGCACGAGTCATCCGTTTTCAAAAGTTTGTCGCGTCGTGTCTTGGCACCAGCGCTAATGTAAGTAGTGCTGTTTATACCACTGTCACTGGAGGTAGGGACACATGAAGCTCACTACTGTGGTGCTGTAGATTCTTCCAATTGCTTGGGGAATTGCGTCAGCTCGATATGCATGTTAGAAATAGGCCTGTACCCCACGTGCATAATGATTTTATGTGACAGTGCTTGTAGACGGGATGGCATATTATTGAATTTGACCTTCGAGTAATGTATTTTGACAATGTGAGTAAGATTTAACAGTCTCAGGATGGGGTCCCAGGTGACCGTGTGTGTGAGCATTGTAATGAACCCACACATTTCATTGGGAACAGGAAGTTGCTGGACTAGATGAGTGTAAAGTGCAGAAGCAAGACAACAGATGAAACATGTTAACTTCAATCAAACGCGATGGTCGGTCTGATAGTGTTCTTAACAGTTCGGCTGTATCCCCCAAGGGAACATGGCTTATCTGTTTACGTGGGTAGTTCTGTTGAGGTAACTGTTTTCTGGATGTGATAGCATCCGGTAAGTAGAAGTGGACCGAAGTTTCCTGCCTTACCGACAGGGTGGATGAATCGTCTGAAACGTCGGTATGCTTATACTATACTGCACGGCATCTTTTCCCAGAAGACGGCAGTCTTCGTAGTCATGGCCGTGAGAAACACATGTCTCAGTCAGTGAATGTTGTCCAAGAAAATAATAGCCGTGTTTACCGAGAACGAGGTGGAACACTTGAACATACCCTGGAAGAAATTGAACGTAAAAGTGCAGTTACTCTTTATAGGATGAATAGTGGATCATACTCTTGTTACGAATCTTGTAAGTCCGCTTAGCATGAAGTGTATTTCGTATTGTAAGCAGATCTGTAGCCATTAATTTCCTGACACTGTCATCGGTGAAACCTGTTCGTGACGGAATTCGAGGGGTTTTTCGGAACGTTGCCGTTTCAGAGTGGCTTCCTTCGGTTTTTGTTTGTTGGAGCTTGTGTGTGTGTGTGTGTGAGATCCCAACCTCAGGCCAGAAGTTGATGCCACCTAATGTATACAAGACCCTGCATTTTCAGTTCTTTTTTATTTCATGTTTACACGCTCGTTTATTTCCTTCTTTTATTTCTTTGCTTCCCAGTCTTTTCTGTCTTTCAGTCCATTAACCTGCTTCTCTCCGTTCGTTCGTCTGTTTGTTGCTATATGTATTCTCTTGTTCCAGGCTCTCTACCCCCCAGTCCTGCGGATTCTGGTGTATCTGACGTGGACAGTAGCAGTAGTGGCCACACGTCAAATGACGAGTTGAAGGCACGCCTCCAGCTCACTCCAGGTAAGCGTTCCTCTTCACCTGATTTGACTGCAGGCACACAGTTGCATATCAAACAATTCAAATGTGAACTGAAGAGTTTGAACTCCAAACTAAGAGCAGTGTGCACATGATCTAGCTGTAGGCAGGCAGGGGCAGATCGTGATATACTGGATAGCTGCAGTCAGCGCCTCTGGTGGAGACAGGTGTGTCAGCAAACATAGTATAGTATAGTATGGTATAATATAGTATAGTACTGTTTCTCAATCAGCGAAGTGAACGAACGTCTGCAGTGGCCAGATATACTCCGGGACCTGTGCAGTGGGCACCGAGGGTTCTTTCCACGCGTATACATCGACCGTCCCATGAACAGATTACTCCTCCCCATCAGGTGTCGAGGTTAAGAATGTGTGGAGATGTACCTTCGCACTGCCATATGCTTTCTTCGCTTAATACTTCATACTTCACTAATAACAGGGATAAATAACCTTGCCTTTAATTTTACTTTTTATTAGACTGCTGTTAATCGAGTTAGTACCGGTGTAAGGAAAAGTATAAACCGTCAACACAACTGAATTTGTTTTTGTTGTTGTTGTTGTTGTTGTTGTTACTGCTGCTGCGTGTTTCGGATGTAGTGAAAAGCCATCATCAAGCACTGAAAAATACATAACGAAGGATAATTAAATACACCCCTTTGAAATGATACTGAGGTCTCATCTTTCCAAAAAAAAATAAAAGTCACGGTTGTATATTCTGCTGTTAAAGTATAATAAATGTGTATTATATTAAAATACAAAAATTGTATTCCAATACTTCGGGTGTGAAAGGGAAGTTCGTCTATTAACATAAGCCTCGTACGGTACGTAAGGCTTTAAACAAAAGTCCTGCTAAAGTTCACGTTTCTGAATTATAACTGAATACTTAACAACTAGTATGACAATAAAAGGAATTTCTTAGTTACGTTAATTTTGTTTCTTAATGAAAAGGTACGGTATACTTTATCGTTGTTTTTCTTTTTTTTATCTCATCCAGTAAGCCTGAGGATTACAAACTGTAAATAGATATGTAATGCGGAGATATTACGTACAGTTGATGAATAATATAAAGATAATATCATTCGATAAAGTTAGGAGGAAGTTTGTACTTGCGTAAAATGGTAGGTCGAATATGTCTTCGTATGATAAGTAAACAGCCGGTCCCACTGGCCGCACAGTCTACGGTGTAGTTCTGTGGCCCTTCGCCTGCTTAGATTGTGGGTTCGAATCCCTCCGGGGGCATAGGTGTCTCTCTTTCTGTGCGAGTGTTGTCAGATAAGAGGTCTCTGCGACGAGCTGATCACTTGTCCAGAGGAGTCCTGTCGACTGTGATGCGTCTTTAAGTGTGATCTAGAAACCTCATGAATCGGGAGACCATGGACCGCGTTGGACCGCAGCGCCACAAGAAACAAAATGATAGGTTAAGAAATCTATTAGATCGTCGTTGAATGATGAGGCTGCTTGTGCACTGTGTGGTTGTGTTGGGGGGAGGCGGGAAGGAAGTACATTGGGGTACGCTAGAACGAATGTAATTGGTTCTAGAACGTCGTTCGTTATAGCATCTGTTTCGTTCTAGCATACATTGAAATATGTGTATTTAGGGATAATCTGTTCCAGGCCCACAGCCCAGAGCAAAGTTACCATCCAACACAACCATTTAAACAGGAAAAGTATAATATAAAATCAAAAAATATAAATGTAAAAATAATATAAACTTAATTAATTTAACTTTTATACACTGTACATATAAATTACAAAAACATAAAGTCTTTCCTTAGTGAAGACTATGAACAAACTTTCCCTAATAAAAAGCATACACACTCTAACGCACACGAAAAGCATAAACAATCTTTCCCTAGTGAAAACTATAATCGAGCTGCTAAAGACGCAATTAAGCAGATAACTGAGCCAAACTGATAACTGAACTTTACACACGATAACAAAGATTATGACTGACTCTCTACTCAAAGCGGGAAGGCCCGACACGTCATGCGCACGCGCGTGCTACGTCGGCCGATAGTATTCCTCCGCGTTCGTTGTAGCATCTGTGCTCGTTGTAGCATCCTGATTTTATTGATAAAAACTGTTCGTTGTAGCATTCTTTCGCTGTAGCATACCCCACTGTGCACGGTAATAACGTCAGATGTTACACTGGGGCCAGCTGTGTTTTTGTCCTTTATCCGATTATCCCTCTGGGTTTCTCAGTATATATGAAGTTTTTGTAGTGTCAAGTTGAGGTCCGTTATTAGTTACATGCAAACTTTACATGGCTTCCATAGTTCCCATTCGATGCTCGTTTTCAGGGCGTGTAAGTCTAGAACTAACGGTATTGCTTCGGAAAGAGTGCGTGTTCTTTAAATGCCATTAAAAATTCTGTGCCCCTTCGGCTAACAAAAATAGATACGCTGTGGCAGTGAATATTTGTAAAACGACAGGATATGCTGTATGACGGGAATTATTCGCAATCGATATGGATTCGGCGTATCAGTATACCGCGTAATTTCTTAGTGGCCTATATTACTCAAAAACTGAAAAACCATGGAACACTGACCATTATTCACTGTTCTACAGAATGTCTGCCGAACTTCGGGTGATTAAACTTTTAATTGAAATCACAAATAGTATTGTGACTGTACGGAAATTTATAATACAAAAGCAGCGTCCGGAGCCGGAATAGCGTAGTCGGTTTGTAGGGACTCTTTTGCGTACCTGGGACCCACCCAGCCTTTTCTACAATGGGCACCGGGTCTCTTACCCATGGGTAAAGCGGCCGGGATGTTGCATTTACCACCTTCCGCCCACGCATCCAGCTCCGAGGTTAAGAATGGGTAGAGCTGTAAATTTCCTCTCTGTGCTTCCTGTGGCATGTTATGGGGTGACCTTTACGAAATGTAGCATATACTGTTTTAAATAAGTTTAGAAAAGCTCTGTTCCGATAAATGCTTGACATCGACAGGTATATTTGTCTCCGATATCGATATGGGATTACATGCTGTAGGCTAGACTTGAAATGTAGGCTTACATTTACGTTTTAAATTCATTTCTAGAAGTGTCATTCTTCTTTTGCGTTTAATTTTAGTCAGCCCATACGAAAGAGGCTTATTATTATGATTCCGCCAGTTTTAATCCGACTGATGACTTTCGTGGTGAAGGGATTGTGGGAATTATGGTCCACGTGGCCTTTGTGAGGGGTCGAAGTGGTGCGTATGTGAGGGATATTCGCCTAGACAAGCACAGTTGTCTCATGTTAAGTAATGGAAGTCATGATTTGGGTAAACTGATAAGGGAAAATATGTGCATCTTGTCTTACAATTATGAATGGAAGTACCCCAACCCTGCCTCCACTCCGCGTGGCTAATGATAGGACAAACTGCTCACAGGGCCCGCGGTCAGAACTCCGGACAGTCCTGGGCCAGGACACCACGGATTTCTAGCCCCATACTACCACCACCATCACCACCACCAGCAGCAGGCCCAGTCTGCACTGCACCAGTCCAGGAGTAGTCACCACCAACCACAGCAGCACTACCCTGGCAGACATCCTCGTGAGTATACATACATACGCATATGCATTAGCCCTTGAGGTTGTCCGGTCTGTTCGTAGTTTAGGAAAGACTGTTACGGGCTTTTAGGCTGCCACAACATTTACGAAATAGAAATTTTACTCTTCGTTTTTCTTACTCAGTAAGGACATGGAGCAGAACCTTTTCTTGAGAAGCTAATAATGGTTGAGATATTCAAGAAATTCCCCGCATTTTGCGGAATCCAGAGGTTTATTAACGCGGTCACTAGAGCTCGCCATTGGTCCTTGAACTGGACATGGATCCATTACATACCCTCATATCGTATTTCTGAACGGTTAGTTTTAATATGATCCTCCATCTCTTACATCCAGCTTTTCAAAGTTGCCTTGTTCCTAAGGGGTTGCCTCTCTAAATCCCCTAGCAGTGTCTTTTCTCTCCTGGTGCGTGTTACATGTCGCATCCGTTTGTCGTCCTATAAATGCTTATCTTAACATTAGTCTTCTGACCGTGTGGTAATGTTAACATCGTCATAATTTACTCATTTGGGTATTTAACAGCAATAATAATAATAATAATAATAATAAACTTTTTGTATCATTGCCCTGTTTTCTAATAGAACCACAGTAGGCTGCGTAAAACTGTTATGAAGGAATTTACTCTTGACAGTAAAAATATCGAAATGAAATACAAGTTGGGTAGTGAACGGGGATTTCGAGAGCTTCGCCTTGTGTAGAAGGATAACGCCCGCCGTTGTACATGTAAATTACGTGTGGCCATCGATTCACGCTTGAGAAACTCCACCACCTGAGACTAACTGTGGGGCTAAAGACGGGCGCTTACGTAGTGATGATGCGCTTGAGTGCGTGGACGTTGTGCGTTGTCACACTACATAGCAACGCTATTGCCGTTGAGCCGGACATACTGTAGACGCTCAGGGCTCACTTCTATTATTCACACTTCCGCCAGGCCTGCCCTACAAAAAGAGCAAGGTTGCTGCTTCATCCTCGCACACTCTCTCACATTCCCGAGCTGTAGCTAAGAGGACATTTGTAGGATGGGTGGTACTCCAGCAAGTGTCTTCATATATTATGCCTGAATTCTGTACCGCTCATTTCTCAGGCCTCGGTGGTCGATATAATTGATGCGTCTTGGATGCGAGAAACAAAAAACAAGGAAAAAGGAAAATGAAATCTTACTATGTGAGCGGTAAACGTGGCAATACGGAATCTGCAACCTGCCAGCGAGGGCACACTTTACGTTGAGACAGGGTTTTCTGGAACCTGGCTTTTTCGAATGATGGAGAAGGAGTAAGTACCGTACTATATGCCGCGGCGCGTAATGGCCCAATAATTTTCTTTAAAATTGGCGTGAAGGTCCTGTGCACTGGCACCGTAGCCATGTTAAGTGTATGTAAAGGCTTGTGATAGTGGCCGATTGGTTATATCAGTTGCATACTGGGGTAATGTGTAAGAGTGTGATAGGTTAACTTCATGAATGACCTTTAGAAAACGATTCCATGACGGCCTCTGACATTTGCTCGAAGACTTTATCAAGACGGGCGTTTCATCTGATGGTGTGCGTACAGCACCTGTCACAGCGTCACCGACAGCAGCTCGATTTCGGCCAGCTGTGTGAACAGTGAACAGAAATTCCGAATGTATCTTCATGTAATGTTGTATCTCCAGTTCTTTGCATGCAGAGGCGTTTATAATTGTAAAGTTGATAGAAGTAATCAGGAGTAGGCACATCCCACTGAACAGAATATTTCGGTATACGCGGTTAAATAAAAACTACAGTCATATCCCGATATAGCGCCACTATTTGTACACCGCAATTTGTGGCGCTGTATTGAGGGTGGAGGTAAATCGAAATACTCTGTTTTAGGGAATTCCTTGTCACAGACTTGCGGGGGAGCTGAGTGAGAGTGGCGCTATATCGGGGTTTGACTTTCAAAAAATGTTCAGAACTGCAGGGTGTGAAATGAGGAACTGGATAGATGCCTGTATCAGGTTCTGGTATGTGAGACATGTCTGGCTTGAGACAACGGGGCTTTCATTAATGAATATAAGAGCGGCGAAGGTGCTGTGAGTTTTGTTTCAGAGTTAAAACACGTGGTTCAAGGTGATGGGTATTTTATTTGTTCGATCTGTAAGTAACCGTGCGTACGTCTGTTATACACTGTGCGTTGGATATTCACAAAACAGCTGTGAATTCGATGATAGAAAACTCACATCTGCTTGGTTTACATTGCCCAAAGTTTGGGTTGAATCGTGTATGCTTATGCTACAGTCTGGTTCTGGTAAATGGAAACTTATCGTATGAGGACGTGGGGAAAGGGACAGGCAGAACATAGGCGCAGGGTATGAGGGTGGTACCCGTTTAATGGGATTAGGTGTCGGTGAAAAATACCGGTCACAATTACATTGGCTGCTAGAACATTTGGAGCTGACACATTAGCTGTAATATAAGTGATGAATGTCTGCACATATAGTAGTCGCTGAGTCATATACCCTCTCCAGGCGAACACCCACCCCCGGTAACCCGCGTTCCTTAAATACGTGCAGTGCCTCAGTTTACCAGAACTGCACTGTAACTCATCTTGTCCAGACCGCTCCAGACTGAAATGTTCTATACACGTGGTTGAACAATCTTCTCTTCGTACCTCTCCACACAGAACTTGAAGAAGGGAAGGGGAAATTTTCTACTAATCTTGACTTGACGTTTGTCAGCGTTACGTTCCCCCCAGTTTGTACGTCACATCGAGGGTGTAGCTAAACCGACGTTTATAAGCTGTAGCTTATTGGGATGTCACTGAAATTTTGATGCTAAATGATGCATGCTAATACAGACAGTTTCAGGGAACTTGCCGCGTTTCTGCTAACATGAACACTGCTTGCACCTCGAATATATTTAATCGGAAAATAGAATTTTAGTTCCTGATGGCGGGATTGAAACTGTGGAGTATGTTGTGGCAAAGTGTTCGTCGATTTGGCCAGCTCGAACGCATTTTTACACTATCACACACGCACACACAATCACTCACACACTTCCACGTTTTGCAGTTTTCCATTAGGAGCGCGTTGACGTTTAATTTTAGATCGGAAACACGGAGGAAAAGTGGTTGCCTTTTTCTCTTGAAGTGTGCAGTTCATGTACAATAAATTAAGAACATAGGTTATGCTTTTGCACGATTCTCCAGCATGTCCAAGTGTGATTTTTCAGCGTAAAGAAAAGTGGTTACACCAGGCAGACAAGCTCCATACAGCAGTCCCATTGGAAGGTTTCGTAGAATCTCCTGCATTTAATGGAACCCGAAGATTGAGAGCCTGTAGCTGGTCGCTGTCCCGAGCGACGTTTTGCAACCCTTCTTCCGCGCACGCACACACACACACAAACACACACGCACACACACACACACACACAAACACACACGCACACAAACACACGCACACAAACACACACGCACACAAACACA
>Ga0123352_10015665_pt1 | contig 12071 bp, 6 predicted proteins | sample TergutLab28metaG_FD_89700 | JGI IMG/M metagenome (GOLD analysis project Ga0123352, IMG submission 89700) | Labiotermes labralis P1 segment gut microbial communities from Petit-Saut dam, French Guiana - Lab288 P1 | ecosystem: Host-associated > Arthropoda: Insects > Digestive system > Gut ... | reverse complement strand
TTTTTTTTGTTGCTTTGCTCGGGAGGAAAAGACCCCTGTGTTCCCTGGGTTAATGAGGCGTTACGCTATGGTTTTCGGGGGGGGGGGCAAAGTTTCACGCATTCAAAAAATTGGCAGAACTTGGGGGGGGGGGGGATGATTGGCCTCATGTTGCGGTCGTTTTACCCTCTACGATGTATTCCGGTACCCATTAGATATGAGCCTTAGAGCCTGTCTGGATGATCTAGAGAAGGGAAGAACTTTTCTGATGCTAGAAAACGAACCCTGACTCCCTCAGTGCTGCAGACCATTGCTCGGTCACTACACCGACTGAGCCGTCTCTGCTCACGCCTACCCAGCAGGTATCTCAAATTCGGATGCCTGTAGAAGTACGACGCATGCGAAATCTGTTACCATTATGCATGGGGGGAATCAGGTAAATGTTCGGCCGTCGAGCCCGCTGTAACCCGAACCTCCCGCTTCAGCCACCCACCCAGACCACGATTTGGGCTTACTCCGAGTTTACCCGCGGATTGAGTCTCCCGTACCGCAGCTCTGCGTACAGAGATCGAGCTAGACTACGGCCAGGCATCAGCTAGATTTTCATGACTATAAGCCAAACCACAACGTTTATCCGCTTCCATATTCAATGTATCACTCGACGGGAGGGGGGCCTTATACCGACTTTGGAGGGAGCTGAAATATCGACGGGTTAGATGATGGAGTGGATCCTCGCTCCTGATGCCGGGGATTAAAATCCTCTCTCTGCTGTAGCCAATACGATATTTCAAAACGTATGGTTTTGTCGTATACACTGGGCGTACGTACATACCGATTTAACGTACAAAGATTCTGACGCTGGTGTGCTGTAATTAGAAGCGACTGATGTCCTAGATGTTGTCTATCGCCACTGGCGAAAATAAACCCACACAGCTGTTGGGAGGATGGATCTCTCTCCGTCTTCAGTAGAAAATAAGAAGTAAAAAAGGAACTACTGTGTTTGGTTCTTTAGGAGTCACTGAAACATGTCAAGGTCCGACCGTAATAGGTCGCCCCTCTTCCATTTACTCCTGAAGACGGAGACAGATGCATCTCCGAAACGTCGTGTTTTTTCGGCCTGAGACGATGGGCCGTGTCTGTAAAATCAGTCACGTCCAATACACATTGATTTTTGCATGAACCATTCTTCAATATACCATATGTAACATGCTATGGGTCACATATGGAGAGAATACATACGTCCGAGACCCAGAGCAATAGGCTCAATTCCGCTTGCGTCATTATGTTGGGTCGTGTTGCATGATCGCCCTGACCCAGCACGGGAGATTAGATTAACGAGTGATGGATCTGTTTTGTGGTGTGGGTGTCATCATTGGTGCGAAGGAATTAATGAAAATCTCTCTGCAACCTACATATACCAATAATGTCCTGTCAGTAGTGCTTGTACTATTTTACAGTCACTAATACAGACACAGTTCGTATTGTCGATATACCTAATTATTCTGTCCGTATTGTGGACATTTTAGGTCTTTAGTCCCTATCTAAATGGGCACAAAAACGTGGTATGTTGCGATTCAAATTTAAACAGAAAAAGTGGACGTGTTGGCGTCCCTAATTTGGGCCCCTTTCACAATAAAATTGACGATCCAATTAAAATACAAACGTCTGATTTCTCTGCATTATAGATTAAATTACGGCTGCTAGCAGAACCGTCAATACTGCAAACATCGTTTCTCTTCCAGTGATGAATACTGTTCGTTTTGAAATTTGTAAAGACGTTCACTTCACTTTCGGTTGTACCGGCGCGCTATCCTTTTACTGGTCAATTTATTCTTGGACAATGCCTCTCATGTTTTAAAGTAACTGATATCGCGGAACATAGTCATTCCTTGGTTCGACTCCAAGAAGAATTCCCTTTTACAAACGGACATGTTTTCTGCATTTGCTGGCAACTCGGGGACTAAAAAGAACACGTGGCAGTGAAATGTATAGCAGCGATGCACGTGGCTCAGATATGCACTTTGTCATAAATTTAGTCTCTCCTTCGTTCTGCTAACTGAACTAACAGAAGTCATTAGATTTTTTTGTAGCGAGGCTGATTTGAGAAGCAGCCAGCAACACTTCAAATTCAAAACTTAACACATGGCCCTGCGTGAATAAACTTTATGTAGCCAGATAACGGACATGGAACATATCTCCAAATGTCGAGCAGCAGTCAAGGAACGTGATCTAGTTCGGTATAAAGAGTGGTCTAATGGTGTAATAATATAAACAGCCAACTAGATGCAACAATAATAATTTTGCTAATAATCTCAATCAGCTCAACATGTTTCGGGCGATAATTTCGCCCATCCTCAGGAGCACGAGATTGTGTTTAAAGCATGTGGTATAAAGAACCGACGATGGTGCCTGCCGGTGTCCAGGTCACCAGCAGGCAGCATCGTCGGTGCTTTATACCACAAGCTGCAGACACAGTCTAGTGCTCCTGAGGGTGGGCGAAATTATCGCCCGAAACATGTTGAGCTGATTGAAATTATTAATAAAATTATTATTGTTGCATCTATTTGGCTGTTTATATTATTATTATATCAGTGATGTACGGTCACACAAACATCAAAATGATCTAATGGTGTTGTGATGTGATGAGTGGATTTAATTTTTTTATTATTTTAGTGGGTCCAGATAACCATACGGAAGTTAGAATTCATATTCAAATTTGAAAGTCCATATACCAAGGAATCTTTTAGTTATGTCTTTATATGCACATTTCAGACACTTCGTCTACGGTTGCTACCAAAAAATCCGTAAGATAAAGTCACTGCGACCAGTTTAGTACTTCGGTCTTATATATTTTAAAACCTTGCAGCATCTTGTTAAGACACTACATAATAATTCGGAATGTATTCGATGTATTTTAAGGAATACAGTAAAAGGCGTACATTATTTAATGTTGCGTTTAAAACGTATGAACTGTGATTGTTCATTTGCTTGTGTTTCATTAAAATTTTTCAACCAACGAATGCACATATAATTTCACATAAAACACTTTAAAAACACTCCGACAGGTTTCGATCTTGTCAGATCATCATCAGGGAGCTTAGTTCCTTACCACTACTCCACAACACATTCCTACACAACATGATATGCTGCCACAACACCTCGTTTGCAAATACCAATTGAATTGTGAATACTATAACATAACTTTAGCAAGGAACTAAGCTCCCTGATGATGATCTGACAAGATCGAAACATGTCGGAGTGTTTTTTAAGTGTTTTATGTGAAATTATATTCGCATTCGTTGGAAATAAATTTTAGTGATTCTACAAAAATGCACGGTGCTACAATAAGATTTATTGCTTGTGTATGTTACGTGGTAATGTTTGTGACTGTGCCGTATTTGACAAACAAACAAACAACAGCATTCTGCGAGATTTCAGGCTTCGGCCGCGGTGTAATTGCGACCTTCGCTTTTATGCGTTTCTACGCAGCGTAGATTGGTAGTTTGTGACCGACGTTTCGGGACAACCTGTCGGTCCCATTTTCAAGGGTCAAGCAGTCCGAGAAGAATGCCGGGAACACTGAGGTGCGCAGTTATGTAGGGAATGGTGTGGGCGGTGATTGGTTCTCAGAGAACGTGACGCTAGCCAGTAGGATTAGTGGAGCGTGAGGGAGAGGGAACGGAGGGAGGAAATGTTCCCGGCTTTCTTCTTGGACTGCTTGACCCATGAAAATAAGAACGATAGGTTGTCCCGAAACGTCGGTAACTAACTGCCATGCTACGCTGTATAAAGTTCCAGAAGATAGATCTCGAACAGCATTCTGTTGAATTTTTTTGACGTGTCTGTACATTATTTAATCATTTCAGTTTCTCTGATTAACGCAGGTGGCAGTTATTCGTAAATTACGTCCTGATGACGTTTCTGATAGCGGGTACCAAAGCCTTCTCCTCTTATTACTGCTAATTATCCTTACCGTATTTATTAAGTAACCTTTAGAGATGAAGCCGTGTGTAATGTAGAGCGAAGAGTGGTACATGACCATGATTCTTGCGATCAGTGCAGACGTAGCCTGATTTTCTTTCATCTGCATGCAGTTCTAGTTCCCTGCTTACCAAAATCTTTTCCCTGTACAATATGTAACAATTTGCGAGAGGGTCTTCGCTCTTGTGTGACGTTGCGTGGCGTACGTTCGTAGCTGGTTATTGATGGTCTGGGACAACACACCGGTCCGATCTTCGAGGGACTTGTAATCAAAGAAGCCTGCTTGATCCTTAAAGATGGAACCGACATGTAGCTCCGAAACGTCAGTAACTAACCACCGACCTACAACACCGAACATCCCAGAATAGCGCCGCGGCGGAACTTTGCAATTTCGCATAGGAGACTGTTATTGCTTGCCTCTGATCGGTAAGTTTCTTTTGCATTTTGGTTGTCCACTTTTTTAGTTGCGTTCGCAGCATTGCGAAAAGCGACTATTAGCTTTGTCATATCTGTCTGTCCGTCTGTCCAACCTTCTGCATGGAACAGCTCGGGTTCTACTAGAGGGATTTTCTTCAAACTTTATATTTGAATATCTGAAATTATTCGTACCATCTGATGATATCGAGAAAGAAATTCTTGTACGCAAGAGGGGCAAATTTGCTTGTGATTAGCACTGTGGGCCCACGTTGACAGATACTGCAGTACGGAGCACGTACTTCGCCATGCCAAAAATGTCTACCTCAGAAACGCGATAAAAATAGTAATGTAGAACCTTAGATTTTCGATTATGGACCAAGGGTTGACGGTTCTTTGAGAGGTGCTGAAGTGATTTTATGTAGCCTACCGAGACGGTCTGCGAAACGCTGCTTTGATGTGCAAAGTGAGCCCCACAGTTCTGTGTCAAATTATTTTGAATTACTGTTTTTATTTAGATAACATAGTTGTTTTATACAACGTAATGATTTACGTATTTAGTTTGGTGCACGTGTACGTTGTTATGTTATAATTGTTGTCTTTTTAAAGGGGAGGAAGAGCAATGTGTGCACTCTCGCGATCACAGGCGTCCTTTGTCTAGACTCTACTGGCACTTCTTAAAATATTCTTCTTTTTTCGTTCTTGGTTGCAAAACAGCACGTGAATGTTGTTCCAGCTGTCTGTGGCGGCCGATATACTACCACATCTCACTCGTTATGAATTTATCTATTTGTCGGAATGTGGTGTGGACGGTGTGGGTTCTTTGACTGTCACGCCACGAACTGAACATTACTCGTTCAATGCCTCTGGCAGATAATCAGCCTCAAGAGATTTCCTTTTTAAACGACTGGAGACAAAAACGTTTTTTCTGCACACCGTATCCATGTGCTCTTAGTCTGTTGTTGAGCTAATTTTCGGCAAATTTGGCTTGTTTAAGATTGTTTATCCGACACCTACTTGTTGATAAAACAAATGCAACACGACATATTTTAAAATGTGTTGTATATAATCTACACTTCAGAGTAGGTCTAAATAAAGTGTAAAGTAAAGTGTACCAATAGCATTGTATTCATTTATATTGAAATAGGGGTAAACATCCTATAGCTGAAACCTTCCTAAAACGAGAGCTGTAAATAAAGAGTTTTATCTCGAAAAAATTCTTAGTAAATAAATTCACATGCTATAATACGTATCATTGATCTGGAAATCAAAGATTGCCTATTTGAAACAAGTGCCTTTTTGAGTGAACGTAATGGCAAAAGGATAAATAATTCGTGACATATACCAAAGAACTCAGTCGTAAAACTGACCAGGTGTTGTGTGGAATTTTCTATGTGCCTTTCCCTTCTTACTGAACAAGATTAGAAGCCAAAACCAAGCTAGCACCAAATTTATCAAATTTGTACGCCCTTGCGGGTAGTTCGAATTTATTCCTGTAAAGAAAAGTATTTAAACAGGAATTATGTCAGAACTTGACAAGCTGTTCTAACTTCACTCCCTTAGCACGGCTCCCTCTCTTCAGTGGGTCACTTAACGTAGTTTAGGAACCAACTGTTCACTATTTAGTAGCTGCATTACTTGGTTGCGTTCAAGCTCTGAGACATTTATTGAACAAATTCTTTCTATACAGTGGCAACATTTACTTCAATCTCATAGGAGTAAATGGTTTTCTGCTAATTTGGCGTTCAGGTGACCGTGTATCGTGATAAATTCTTATAATAAAACCATCTAGATGCACTAATTTCTCAATTTTATTTTTGGAATAAAACTCTACATGTTTCGAACAGTTCCTCTGTCCATCAGCGGGCAGGATCAGGACGGAACTGCAGTTCCGTCTTGATCCTGCTCGCAAGCTGTCAGCAAACCTGTATGACATATAACATTGCTGTGTTTACAGTGAAAAACTCCTGATGATGGAAAGAGGAACTGTCCGAAACATGTAGTATTTATTCCAAAAATGAATTTGAGAAATTAGTGCATCTAGTTGGTTTTATCATAAGAAGGTTTTCTGCTAATAAGTTGGTCCTAAATCTGGATAAAGGAAATACAGTAATGTTTAAAGTGACAAATGCACCGCACTGTGTATGAAAAACTTGTTATAAAGCAAAGTGTGTACAAGAAACGTTAAGTACAAAATTTCTTGGCTTACAAACTGATAACCGTCTAAACTGTAAGAGTCATATTCATCAAACCATTCGTAAGTTAAATGGAACATGTTACACATTTAGGTCCGTATTTCATGTCAGTCACATTAGCACGCACAAATCAATTTATTTTGCTTATTTTCATTCTATAATGATGTATTGCAAACATTTTGCGGATGATTTGTCCAACAGTCGGAAGATATTTACTTTGCAAAGAATTGTTAGAATTATGGTTAGTGCAAAACCTTTAACTTCTGTAAAAGTCTGTTTAAGGAATTAGAGATTTTACCTGTTCCATATTAATATATGTTTTCATTAATGAACTTGATTTTAAATAACCTAGATAATTTCCGAACAGATTAGTCTGCACACACTACTAATAGAAGCGATGAACACAATCTTCACAGACCAAATGATAACCTTTGCACGCTTCCAGAAAATTCCATTCTGTGTTGGCATCGGAATTTCCCAGCAGTTTGTCATATAGTATCAAAAGTCTTAAAAATGAGAAGGCACAATTTGAAGTATCAATAAGAAAATATTTAAATATGCACTCTTTTAACGCCGTAGCTGAATATTTTTATGTTTAAGCATTACCATAATACTGTATATGAAATCTTTATGGTATTTGTGTTTTATATTTTGCATATTTTGAGTATGCTGTGTTGTATGTTTATGACTTATTCTATCTCCTAAGTCATTCTGGCAAACATTTGGATCCATGTATTATGTATGTATGTATGTACGTATATATGTATGTATGTATTTAATTTTGTGTCTGTATGTATGAGTGCATGTATGAATGTATGTATCTGTGTGTGTATGTATGTATGTAAGTATGAATGTATTAATGAATGTATATAAGTATTATGTATTTATGTATGTATGAATGTAGGTATTATGTATATATGTATGTATACGTATGCATGTATTTGTATATGTATGTTTGTATACGTATATGTATGAAAATAAATATGGGCTACTCAGTGTAACATTATATAGTGTCAACAGGCTTCAGGGACGCGACGCCATTTTGTACGGAGACTAGTTTCCTCTGAAATATTGCTCTGCATTTACTGGAATATACGACGTCACGTGTCTGAAGATTATCTTAGTGTCAACTGTGGAAGAATTTCAGACTTCCATTTAACAGTAGGCACATAACCTAATTTGTTGTTACGTATTCATTATCGTGACATTTTTTATTTTCCTGTATATAAAGCTAGTTTGAAGGTGTGTTTGTACTCCCACATGAGCTAGTTAACTCCTAGGATGACAGATGACGTTCATCGCCAAACGGCCGCGATGCATCCTTACAGGTTTTGGACCTCGGAGACAAAATGTATTTTGGCTTCAAACTTCAACTGTGTTTATTTCGTGAATAATAACCCCGAAGAGCGCTGTGTGTAATAATCGAAGAAATGACACTATTGATGAAAACAGAATGAAGTTCTGTGATGTTGAAATGGGCTTTGGTACAGTGACAAAAGTTGACAAAGACCATAAATGTGAACTAAAAAGAAAATATGTCATGTTTGCTCTTCGCTTCTTGTTGTAATAACAGTCATTTCACAAGGACAGATACCTAATATTGGCTTATTTCACGATTTTTATTCCAGGGAAATTTACATCTAGCTTACACCTGCTAAATCTGGCAAGCTAATTACATTTTGGTTTGTTGAGGCCAAACATTTTTTTCACGTGGCCCAAAAAAAAAAAAAAGAACAGTTTATAAATTTTATAAAAATGTTCATCCCACAGAAAATAGTTCGCCGCATGAAATATTAATCACGTGAACTGTGGCTTTGACATGACAGACTGTGATATAATTGTGGTTTTTGAAATTGGTGCATGACATAAAATATTAATCTCATTAACACCGACAATTTTATTTGAAATTGTTTTCGATGTGGTATTTATCGGAATATAAAGAAAGATAGGAAAAGGCTGGCAGTACACTGTGACATTTATAGTGTAATTACCTTCCATATATAAATACCAGATATGTGTCTGCCAAAAACCTTAATTAACATCACAGCTTGTATTTTATGTGCAAACACATTCGAGAAATATGTGAATTTGATGAATCGTAGGTTAGTTAACGGCACTCTATGGGCTTTAACGGTTACTTGTGTTCGAATTATGCGATATGTTTATTCCTTTTGTTGAATTTTAAAGGATTCTGGAGAAAGCGGTCGTGGCTTACGTCGAGGTTGACTGTAGAGTCCCTGCATTTGCCTGGAGGGACTGAGGTGAAACATAAAACCATTCCAGTTGTAAAAGTCGGTGTTCTGTCTAAATTAGAACTGGCGTCTCTCGAATACTGGTTAGAAGCATTACCGCCTGAGGCATCGTGCTCGGTATACGTACGCTATAATGGGTTAAATAGCATTAGGGTCTGTAGATTTTACCTTCGCAACGTAAAGTCGCAGGGACTGTGCCATATGAATAATTTCGATGGGTTGTGATGTGGACGCCGGTTGCTATAGCGTAGCATGCTGCCATGTTATATCTTGGTGTGATGCTCACGGAAATTCCCTCTGCAGTAAGACTAAAATCACAGTAGCAGATAAATGGTAAAGGTCATCCCATGATACGCATATGCTGGTACAGAGGGCAGGCGGAAGTATAGTTCGGAGACATTCGCAACCCGGCACAAGAAGGAGGCGGGTGGTCAACACCACGCTTCGTCCGCTTTACCTCTGGGAAGACCCGGTACTCGTTGAACAGGAGGCTGCGTGAGACTCGGAGCCAGTCTGGAGAGCACGAGAAAACTCACGTTCACCGGGATTCGATCCTCGTACCGTCCGACCCGTCGATAGTCGCTGTACCGACTGAGCTATCCACAGCAGACATGTTTCTAATATTGTATAAAATTGTGTTATTCATTCGTCTGTGTCGTCGGTACAGGCAGCGTGGTATATAAGCCTACCGTAGGCTCTGTATCACTCATACGGTAATATTTGATCGTGTCCCATCCGTTGGAGCATTTTTATGTCGCCAAGTATTCCACAGCTGAGCGTGTTTGAGGGAAATGTTTGGGCCTAAGATGGACCATGTAACAGGGGACTGGAGGGGAGATTATGTTCTGTACTCCTAACCAAATATTGTTCGAGTGATCAAATAAACAATAACGATATGGCGGGTATGTGGCACGTGTGGGGGACAGGAGAGCTGCGTACAGGGTTTTGGTGAGGAAACTTGAGGGAAAGAGACAATCTGGAAGACCTAGATGTGGGTGGGAGGATGGTATTAAAATTGTTCTTAAAGAAATCGTTTGGCAGCCGTGATCTGGATTGATGTGGCTCGTAATAGTGTAAGGTGGTGGGGTGTTGTGAACGCGGCGATGAACCTTTGGTTCTCATAAACTGCGGGAATTTATTGATGTGCTGAAGAATTGTTAGCTTCCCAAAACGGACTCTGATCCTTGTAGTTAAAGTATTCCATGGTGAGATAAATTGTCTTCTTCCAACATTGTGCGTCTCGTTTGGCTTGCGGTACCCACGGTTTTGTAGTCCATCTTTGTCTGCTTTGAGTCCTATCAGAGTCTGTTGGGAACTAATCTGTGTGCGCTCGGCAGTCAAACTGACAGGAACATGACGTCGCCTGAGATGAACGCGCGTGTGACATGTAGTGACAAGTTGTGACTTGCAAGAAAGCTGCTCTGAAGATGCCATTTCTTTCCGGTTACTTTTCATCACTCATGTTAATTCGAGGTAAAGGGAGACGGGAAATCGCCTGTTAGTAAGGAACCAAATTCTTGATCACCTGCGAGCGAGGCTCGAAACGTAAAGTCAAAACCGTTTTCTAAAAAAGTTATGTAGCCGAACATAATCGATATTTTTTTTTTCTTAGGATTTCTGGCTTCAGTTACGGACGGTTCATGACCATGCGTTGTAAGTTAATCTGTCAACGTATATTCGGGATCGTCGGTGATAGGTAGGAGGGGAGAGATTTAAACGCCGAAAAGGTTAGGAGCTGATAACGGACCGGACGCTAGCAGTGTAAGGAAGTCAGTCGCTTACGAGTGTGGTGTAGGTGGGAGTACAGAGAAGTGACTGTGTCAGTTTACTAGAAATGATGTAGTTGTTTAACTGGTTGTAGCACTCCATTATTTTACATCAAGAATAAAATTAATAAATAAAACGTAAGTAAAAAAAAGAAAATCGCTAAAACTATATGTGATTCGGTGAACCACACCCGTTTCCCGAAAGAACCTACCAGACTGAGCGCGTCGGGACAACAAAGTTACGAAGGTTGATCGTGTAGGGTTACGTTCGCAGCACTGAAAATTGTCGCGGATGTAACCAGTAGGTATCTTCACTTCGTTGCTGCTGATTCATTTTCATTGCCTTTTGAATAGTGACACATTCCGCATAGATGATTTATCGACAAAATGTATCAAAGAAGAACGATGATCATAGTTATATTTTTGCGGTTATAGGTTAAGACTCGTACGTAATCAACTTTACGAAAGTGCGATAATACGGTATCGCAGTATTTCGCGAGCCGTAGAAAGTTGTGCGAATGAGTAGAAAGACTCGACATGGTATAGAGAAGGAGGCTCGTTAACTATTTAAAGATTGAGATTAACCTAACTTAACAAAGCTTCTCCTCGTATCACGCAGTAAACGCAATACATGTAGGTTATAACAAGACAGGAATTGTACGTATTACGTAAAGTTGAGGCCCGTTCGTGCAAACATTGCTGCCTTGGAAAAGCAATAACTTAAGTATTCTAAGTGCGTGTCTGTAAGCTGAGGTATCCAGCGTGAAATGCTCACGTGACATTTTGTCATCTGTGGCATGTCCGGCTGTATTATATATATATATTTTTTTTTTTGCGTTATCTCATAAAGGCACGATTTTCGAAGGAAATTTATTGAACATAAAATGTATGTTTTGATTTTCTCTACAACTTTTGTCTGAAACATGCCTCATTCTAAGAAGAACTGAGCGAGACATGATCGAAAAAATATATAATGGTCTTCGTGTAAAGTACCCGATATTCTTGTCAGATTACAATGCAACTAGAATTTTCTCGACAGCTTTTCGAAAAAAAAAAAAGTGAAATATCAAATGTCATGAAAATCCGTCCAGGTGGAGCCGAGTTGTTCCATGAGTACACAAGGACGGACAGACGGACATGAAACTAAAAATCCCTTTTCGCAGTTTTGCTAACTCGCCTAAAAACCAATCAGTAAATGCCGTATAGGGAGAGAATTTCTGTTTATTCTGAGAACAACAAATGACGCATAAATCCAAGTCTGTGGACAAAACATAAAATTTTGTGGTGTTAAACCTGGTGGTACATATAATTACCACAGAATTTTAAAGGGTTAATGACGCACGTTCTGAGATGCCGTTAGCGTATGCTGATGACAGTGCATCTGAGATGCCGTTAGCGTATTCAGTCCAAGCGAAGAATTCCTGCTGATGACAATATATCTGAGATGCCGTTAGCGTATTCAGTCCAAGCGAAGAATTCCTGCT
>Ga0123352_10015664_pt1 | contig 12071 bp, 7 predicted proteins | sample TergutLab28metaG_FD_89700 | JGI IMG/M metagenome (GOLD analysis project Ga0123352, IMG submission 89700) | Labiotermes labralis P1 segment gut microbial communities from Petit-Saut dam, French Guiana - Lab288 P1 | ecosystem: Host-associated > Arthropoda: Insects > Digestive system > Gut ... | reverse complement strand
TTATTATATGCCTCTACATGTTTCGAGCACTATTGTGCTCATCATCAGGAGGTCAAAATTGTATTATACAGCATCTGGTATCATCACACTCTGTAGGTGGCCGTCCGGTGCGCAGGTTGGGAGAGGACTGTGCACGGGGCAGCCGCCTATGGAGTGTGATGATACCAGATGCTGTATAATACAATTTTGACCTCCTGATGAACACATGGTGCTCAAAACATGTAGAGGCATATAATAAACTTATTATAAAACAAGAATTTGTGCATTAAGTTGGTTAATTACTAAGATTTGACGGAGTGTATTGTTTGTTATTGTGATGAAGATTTACTTACATGAATTTGTCACAAAGAAACAACACTGTTCACACTGGTTAAACCAACAGCGATTTAATGTTAGTTCAACATATTGTGACCGATTTGCATGGTAATTCTCAGGTAGTATTGTTTCAAAAATGTATAATCAGATACAAAAGTGATTTATTCATTTGGAGGGCAGATGGTTGAACATGGACCGATACGAAATATCCCAAAATGCGTCTTTTTTTTATTCCAGGGGCTGATAAAAGCCTTAAACATGCTAAATGAAAGATACGGAAAAGTGCACATAGACTTTGCAGAACCGATATCAGTGAGAGATCTCTTCCAAGCCAGTGGGTTACATCGTGTGCGTCCCACACCAGAATCTCCACACATCCAACGTACCTTGTCAGCTGATGAGATGGCATTCTGTGTGGATGTGGCTCATCGTGTGGTACAGCAACAACAGCGACATGCTGTGATCAGCGCTTTCAACTTGATATCTACCGTTCTGAACAATTCAGTTGTTGAGGGCACTGGCCCACCTCCTCTAAATGAGGTGGTGGCTAATGTATCATGGTTGAAGTCTGTTATGGAAATGTTGGGGGCTCTAATTGATATACAGGGTGAGTGGCTACACATTGCATTTTCTCCTTCCATTTTAACCTTAAGATGCCTAACGTCAACTATAGTTGACGTACCGCACCGCTAACCTCCAAAGTTGCATTTTATATATTTATTCAACAAATATAGGTACTGAATATTTTAAACATGGTGTATACTCTCAGTTTTTTTCTCTTCAAAATGCTGTTTGTTTCATAATTCTAACACATTTGGTTCCTGTATTATTCACATTTTATATACAGGGTGTGCTAAAATTAAAAAAATAATTCCGGCGCCTAAAGGTTAATGTGCAAGTAAGTCACCACTTGCGGCGCACTAAACCATTGATTCTGGACCATTTTCATTTAATGTACCCATTAAGCTGAGAGTCAAAAACTTCTTGTACCCTTCAGTCCCAGTGTAAGGCTTCATATGCTCCTTTTTGGTGGTGACTTCATTTTTAATCTGACAGTGTGAAATGTCATGCATTGTAAACACAACACTATTTAATCAAATTTATTTATTGCATGCATAGAAAGAGTTAAACTAAAGATTGTTTTGAATATGTTTTCTGATGTGCTTTCAAATTATGTTTGATACTTTGATGTGTGTTGGACCATACATCATTGCGATAACTGAAGAATAATAACCAACTAGATGCTACTTATTATTTTATTGGACTTCTTATAGGCTCAAAATGTTTCGGGCACTACTATGCCCATCATCATCAGGAGCTCACGACTGTAATGTTGATTACCACATTGGTCCTTTCATTCTTGGTTTACTGTAGGTTGGAGATTAGGTGCGGGTAGGCTGGAGTAATGTCTGGGCTGCAGGCTAAGGCACAAGTCGTGCCTTAGCCTGCAACCTGACACTACCCCAGCCTACCCACACCTAACCTCCAACCTACAGTAAACCAGGAACGAAACGACCAATGTGGTAGTCAGCATTATAGTCGCGAGCTCCTGATGATGATGGGCATAGTAGTGCCTGAAACATGTTGAGCCTATAAGAAGTACAATAAAATAATAAATGGCATCTAGTTTGTGGTTATTCTTCAGTTATGTTTGATATTGTATGAAATGTAAACTGAGGGTGTTTGGGAATATGGTGTTGAGGATAATAGTTGGGCCTAAGAGGGACAAGGTAACAGGGAGTGGAGAAAGCTGCATAATGAGAAGCTTAATGATCTGTACTCCTCACCAAATATTGTTTGGGTGATCAAATCGAGATGAATGAGATGGGCAGAGCATGTAGCAGGTATGGGGGAGAGTAGAGGCATGTATAGGGTTTTGGTGGAGAAACCTGAAGGAAAGAGACCACTCGGAAGACCCAGGCATAGATTGGAGGATAATATTAAGACGGATCTTCAGGAAGTGGGATGTAGAGGCTTAGACTGGATTGAGCTGACTCAGTACAGGGACAGGTGGCAGGCATTTGTGAATGCAGTAATAAAGCTTCGGCTTCCATAAAATACGGGGAATTTCTTGACTAGATGAGAACCGGTTAGCTTCTCAAGAAGGACTCTGCTCCATACAGTGAGTGAGTGAGTGTATGAAATATATCTTATTCCCACTGGATTGCATAAACATGCACTTTTTCTTTTAAATTTTGTATTACAGTACTTTGCAAATTGTAGCTCCGTCGGTATAGTGACTGACTACGGGCTGGACAGTCCAGGATCGAATCCCGGTGTGGACGAGATTTTCCGCCCGTCCAGACCGTCCCTGGGGCCCACCCAGCCTCCTGTAAAATGGGTACTGGGTCTTTCCCAGGGGTAAATTGTGGCCGTGCGTGCTGTTGACCACTCACCCCCTTCTAGTGCCGCGGTCATGGAAGAGTAGAGCTATACCTCTACCCACCCTCTGGGCCACACCAGGCCTGTAACGGGAACACTTTACCTTTAACTTTAGTACTGTGCCAATGCACGTTGGTGTGGAGGTTCAGAACATTCTCTTTTAAGGCATGCAGTACTCAATGCAAGTGCAAGTACAGTCAGTGCATACATTCACATAAAGAAGCCCCTCAAACTTGTGTCACGTCATCCCGTTGTATTTGATTAATTAGCATTCCCTGTAGTTATCCGACCAATACATCACCATAAATGCTGTAACATTCATTTATTCATCACATGTGTGACATGTTTCGGCCGACAGTTTCAGCCATCGTCAGATGATGTTACAACAATATAAAAGATGAAGTGAAGAAGTGGCCTGTCCTTGACATTACTGTTGACCCTGAAACAATTATATTGTTGTACAAGAGAAAGAATAATGAAATGTTTAACTTTTTCCCTACTGATACACTTCAACATTGTAAATGTTTTTTTAATCCTTTTATTCCTTTTCTGGTATAATAATGTAATTATAGGTTAAATAGTAATGTTAAGGAGAAGCCCTTTCCTCAATTTACCATTTATATTGTTGTAGTATCGCCTGTTCATTCATTCATTCATTCATTCATTACTTTGGCATGTGCAGAATGTGACGATTCCTTGCCGTTCTCAGGAGCTTCTTCCATTCTTCTGTGTTATGTACTTTTTCCTGCCACCCTTCTCCACCAACTATTCGTCCCATCCTCTCTCACCTCATTTTGCCATCTGTTTCTTGGTCTACCTATCGCCTGTTGATGGCCAAAATTGTCTGGCTGAAACAAGTCATGTATACGGTGAATAAATAAGCGTTACAGCATTAACTACTTTCGTGCGCTGCGTAATGACATTTCGGTCAACGATGGCCACATATACAACGGTGGTTGCATAAGATTATAATATTATAATATAATGTTATAATACCATTGTGTTACAGTTGCCTACAGTATTCGGTACAGTACAATGTTGTACAGGTTTGTAGCCTAGGAGTAATAGGCTATACCATATAGCCTAGTTGTGTAGTAGGCTATACTGTCTGGGTTTGTGTAAGTACACTCTGTGACATTTAATCAGCACACCAACTAATGCACAGTCATAAAATTTTTACATTGTAACATTTAAAATCACTCCAACATGTTTCGATCCTAAGATCATCTTCAGGGAGCTACACTGTTCCTTACTAAAGTCACATTTTTATGTTATGTGTGTTACGTTGCGTGAGACTCTCACGCAACGTAACACATGACACACCCATAGTCAGGCGCATTCTCAGCAGCGTACGACTTACACAATACGTCATGCTGCCACAGCACCAAGTTAATATAAGGAAATTAATCTGTGAGTTTTTTTAAAAATGTGACTTTAGCAAGGAACATTGTAGCTCCCTGAAGATGATCTTAGGATCGAAACATGTTGGAGCGATTTTAAATGTTTTAATGTGAAAAGTTTTATGAATGTGCATTAGTTGGTGTGCTCATTAAATGACTCTACGAAATGCACGGTGCAACGATGAAGATAGTTAATGCCCAACAGGCAAAACTTAAGACCAACTACAAGAACACCAAACTAAAGTTATTAAAGACAAATGCAGCAATATGGTTTAGAAATTAATCAGTGAGTGTTTTAAAAAATGTGACTTTAGCAAGGAACAGTGTAGCTCCTTGAAGATGATCTTAGGATCGAAACATGTTTGAGCGATTTCAAATGTTTTAATGTAAAAAATTTTATGTACATCAGTTGCATTACATGGTGCAACGATCAAGGTACACTATGACATTCGCACAATGACAAAGTCACCTAACGACGCATTTCTCAGAACGTATCCCTGTCATTAAGCGATGAATGACTGTGTATCACTATATGAGACGTTCAGAATCCCATTAATATATGTGAGATTTGTCACTGTATGTAACATTAAGAAGTTGAGTGCTGATGGATTTTGTTGAAAAGTGGCTGTACTGTTTACAGTAGATAATAGCTGTTTTCTTGTGGCTGAATATATGCTTAATTCCAGTCCCATGCATCCCCCCCAACCCAAAGAAAAAAAGAAAAAGAATGGCTTTAGCATTGCATTGTGCAGTGAGCGTGATAGGAATTGTCTATGTAAGAGGGCCCTGCATCCTGTGGTGAGCTATAGTTAGGTTTTCCCCAAGTTTGATTGGAATTGTCTCCATGGGTTTCCAGTGAGTGCCACAGCAATTGTATGCTGTGATGGGCAAACAAATTGATGTGAATCATAACTCATTCATGTAATAATAAAGTTAATAACTTTCCTGGGTTTCCCTGTCTATATGAAAAATGTATTTATCTGCACTCAGTAGTTTCTGAGAAGCAGACTATGTCTAGCAGTTGGGCAATGAGGTGGGTTAAGTATCTGCTATGTACAGCCTTGGTCCCTGATGTCATAAGTCAAAAATATAAGACACTAGTTTATGCAATTCATCTTTTTCATTTGCTGGAATCTTGCAGTTATTATGATGAAATGGTGAAAACATGGTAATATGATCCAGAACCGTACATTTTTTGTTAAATATTAGTGTATGGCTTTGTGTTTAATGGCTATTCTTCATATGAACACAGTGGAATAAACTACATTTCAGGTGGTCCTGCTGGTGTGGATGCAGCAGTGAAGGATGCCATTACTATCCACAAGTCTCTAGTCACACTAACCCCCTCCAACCATTTGAAGCTGGTGAAAGTGCATACGACTGCTTACAAGATGGATCCCTCGAAACTGAAAGGTTGGTGTTGGTCTTGATATTCCTTCTGTCATTCTGACTTCTAAACGTTAATGCATTGTGCTTACTCATGTACGTTTACTTGTTGTTAATTAATGATTTCCTGAGTGGTACTGAAGGTGACACACATACCAAAAAAGTAAAGCTTGACACAAAATCAAAATAAAAAAGAGAACAGAATAAATATGCTTGCACACAGGAAAGGAATATGACACCATAAAACATAAAGCTATACCTGGGCAGGCCCTTATGGATCCAGGAGGTCGTGGCTCCCAGAACTTGTATACAGGCAGCACATGAATTTAGCAAGGTTGTCAGGTGTGTGTACTGGCGGCCTTTACCCTACCCAGGGTATGCCCCAAGTACTCATTTCATTTAGAGGCTGAGTCATCCCCAGGTCCACAGTGCGATTGGAAAGATTAGGTCAATAAAAAATACCAACGGCCCTACTGGGAATCGAACCTGTGACCTTCTGGCTTGTAGCACAGTGCCTCAATCAACTGCACCACCACATCCCCCTGGTAATACCTAGAGTTCTTAAAAATCAGCAGAAATACAGTCAGAAACTAGAAGACCTGGAAGTCAGCGTTAGAATCCGGTACATAAATTGGAAAGAATGGTTCAGACATTGGTAAATTATAGACATCAGTGAATGTCTGCATTTTGAATTAAATTAGACTTTCAAATGATTAAGCAAGAAATTGTAATCTTTTTCTATGAGGCATGTTTTCAACACTGAAGGGTGCTTATTAACCCTTTATCTGCTAACGTGGAGAATATGGTGACCTCCGAATAATGCTAGCAAAGGGCAGTTAGGATTTAACTCGGCATGTAAAGGGTTAAAGACCACTTTATCTGTTCACAGGTTTACACAAAACAACAAACTCAGAACCACCAGACTGATTTTCATGAACTTTGATCTTGGGAGTTTTAATTTTAAGTTGGGGCGTTTCCGTTGTATTCTATAATCACATAAAATAGGATAAAATAGTCAAACACAGTTGTGTTTGACTATTTTATCCTATTTTATATTGATCTTGGGAGGAGTTAACTGAAATTTGTTTATAACATATCAGTAACAGCCACAGATGCTTGACATGCAAGCGTAGGAATATTTGTCAGCATGACTTGCCAAGTATTCTCAAAATGACAATGTTTGGAGCAAAGAAAGTGAAGCGTACATCTTATGGCCAATACACTTTTTTTCCATGGGGGTATGCAATGACACAGTTGGTCGACATACTGGGCTACAAGTTTACAGGTTTGATTCCCATTGGGGTCATTGGTTTTTTCATTGACGTAATCCTTGTGGCTGCACTATGGCCCTGAGGTTGACTCAGCCTCTAACAAAAATGGGTACCAGGAACATATCCTTGGGGGTGAAGACAGCTGATGCACAGGACTGACAATCATGCTGCCTTCATGTGCCAATTGTCTAGAAATCCTGGTAGCCTGTACCTTCTGGAAGCTTAGGAGCCTCTCCAGGTCTGTACAGGTATATATTTTACTGTTACAGGTTATTCATAAGTCTCATTGTTTTCAGTATAATTCAACAACGGTGAATCAGTATGTCAGAACTGTTACAGGATACATACATTTCGTACCTTGTTATTCTGTTTCTGCATTATGTGCCTTGATAGTGCAATGTCTGCAGTAAGGTTGTAGGGTTGTTTTTCTGAGTTTGTTATTTGGGGGTGTGTTAAAAAATAAGGTTAAAATGCGGACATTTTGGGTTATTTGTTTTCAGTTGTGCAATGGGAATGGTCCAGGTTCAATTGTTCTGCTGTCCCTATCTGGGATGAGCTTTTCTCTTTCATGTTGATAGAAGTCTGTGTTAATTGCTATCAACCATCATGTTACAACTGTATTCACTTTGTGATGATCTTTACAATTGTTGCCACCAGTATTTGGCTGCAATAGTGGAAACTGATCATAAACACTTCATGACAGATTCCACTGATGTAGTGACAGTCAGCGTAGGTCCTTTAATTATGAACGTATTTTCAACGTGAACATATTCTCTAACTAATCCAAGTATTTTAGAACATTTTCTCATGTCATGTCCATCAATCTCTATGTTCATATCAGTCTTACTTGACAAATTACCCAGTGTGGATTATTATATACTTATACCATGAGATACAGCTACATGAAGGTGATTGATAAATTATTGTAAAAAAAAAATTCCTCATGCTTTATGTTGACTGTATGATATATGAGAACTTCTCACATGTACAAGAATCCCGTAATTCATTTACATGCCACTTGTGGCACTATTAGGCCACATATTGAGATCAGATTCAGATGTGTGCATCAAAAACGAATGCCAAGTTGTGAGCAGACAGTATGAAATGAACATAATTGTTTCTATAACCTCAATTGTTAATAGCATCTGTTCTTGCTAGCATACATTGAAATGTGTGTATATGGGGGTAATCTGTTGCAAGCCCACAGCCTAGAGCAAAGTTACTAACCAACACAACCATTTAAACAGGGAAACTGTAATACAAAATCAAAAGCATAAGTGTAATAATTATATAAAATGAATTTATTTAACTCTCATACACTATGCATGGAAATTTGAACAGCATAAACAATCTTATTAATTAACTTTCTCACTCTATTTTACTGGCTCATGGCTAAAATTGTATAGCAGAATAATTTAAAAAAATATTTTCACTGCTAAAGGCACAGATAACTGAACTAAACTGATAACTGAACCTTACAAACAATAACAAAGATGATGACTGACAATCTAATCAAAGCGGGAAGGTCCAGCACGTCATGCGCACGTGCGTGCTACGTCAGCCGATAGTGTTCATTGTAGCATCCTTGATTTTATTGATAAAAACTGTTCGTTGTAACTTGTCAAAGTTTTTATTTATTCACCAACTGATGCACTAGTGAGTTGTCTTAACAAACAATATTAAATTTTACATTAAAACAGCTCCGACATGTTTCAATGTTACAGTTACACCATCATCAGGGAACTGTAACACGGAAACATGTCGGAGCTGTTTTAATGTAAATTTTAATATTGTTTTTTAAGACAACTCACTATTGCATCAGTTGGTGAATAAATAAAACTTTAATAATGTCAGGATGCACAGTACGAACATAAAAAACAAACTGTTTGTTGTAGTGTTTGTTCATTCATTGTAGCGCACCCCACTGTATATTAATAAAAATCCAACTAGACCCAAAATATGCAGTCTGCTTTATTTTACTGCAAAATCACTCTACATGTGTTGGATGCTTACCGCACCCATTATCAGGAGTACTAAAAACTGTAACTGCAGCCTCCGGTACAGGTCATAATATCAGTACAGCTACTTCCCTCCAATGTGGCAAGGTCGGGACTTAGATGGAAGTAGCTGTACCGATATTATGACCTGTACCGGAGGCTGCGGTTACAGTTTTTAGTACTCCTGATAATGGGTGCGGTAAGCACCCAAAACATGTAGAGTGATTTTGCAGTAAAATAAAGCAGACTGCATCCTGTTACATCTAGTTGGATTTTTATTAATATAGACTTATGATGCATGGGACCATGAGCTTAAAAAAAACCCCACTGTACTTCGTTTTTTACACTCATACATTGTTAAACATGACCCTGAATGAAAACTGAAGCACATCACAAAATTTTTCAGGACACAGTCTGTCTGAGCAGACAATGGATGTTGCAGTACCAATGGTATTGTTGCAGCATTATTTAAACCCATGTCTTCACTATCTCATTGGTCCAGCCATGGTTACCCTTATTATGTGGCATCTTGATGATGCAGTGGAAATCTCAAGAGGTAGGTACTGCAGGCTACAGAAGAGTATTCCAAAAGATGCAAGATGGGGTGGAACTCTCCATTTGTCCATGCTGACTTCAGGAAGGTACAGCAACCACTCCAAGAATGTCATGTTTAGCCCAAAGCTTAGGGTTACACAATTGTATCTTTCCTTATGCATTATTATGGATTTGGTGTCAGAAATGTGTCATTCAACACGTAAATTACATTTTTCTATTGATGAATTACATAGTTCATTGCTTTCTCATTTAAGAGTATTTCTGGAGGACACATTTTATGAGGCTACATTTCTGTTTAGGGGGACATGTCTGATTACAGTGTCAGCTGGGTCATGAACTACCCTGAATGAAGCATTTTGTGGAGTTTTGTAGTCTTTGCAGGTAGTTGTTTGGTAGTATCTGTATTAGATGACAGTCCGTTCTTCCAAACCTTTTCCAGTATATCAATAGTTCTGCAATTGGACACTGTATAGTAAAATTTACTGACAACATCTTAAAGTAAACCAAAGAAAGTGGACAGTTGCTTTATTTTATGTGTGTATACTCTGCCTAGTCTAAAATTTAAGCTTATTTAAACTGAGTTCTGTTTTCTTCAAATTTTCTTACCACCTCTCTTGCTACCCTAGTGATTGAAGGGAAGGCTGTTGTGACCAGCATATCTGTGGCTGTGCATCTCATTTTTAACTTCTGAATTAGTGACAAATTTTGGTGGAACTTTGTATGAATGTTGTGCAATTGGAAGCCATTCCAGTGCTGTACAAGCAAACTTCTCTCCTGGGTGTGACACTGGGGCCACTTATGTTGATGAGGTTTTGTGGGAGGTAAAGGTTTTTTTAGAGTGTAAAGTAACATGGAGATTGCACAATTAATTTTTTTATTTGGACATTTTTTTGGTGATAGCTAATGTATGATTGGAATTAGGTACGTGAAATTTGTTACAGCGATAGATCAGACATATTTTCATGTTGCATATGAGTGTAAATGAACAGTTATCAAAAGTTTTCACTTCTTTTTTATATTATCAAAGTTTTATTTATTCGGCAACTGATGCACTAGTGAGTTGTCATAAAAAATATATTAAAATTTACATTAAAACAGGAAAAGGTATGTAGTCAAACACAACTAGATCACTGAGGTGTATTTAATGACTGTGATGGAAACAACATCCATCACAGTCATTAAATACACCTCAGTGATCTAGTTGTGTTTGACTACATACCTTTTCCTAGTTTCACACACACAACGGGGATGACACACTTCCTAGGTACATTAAAACAGCTTCGACGTGTTTCGGTGTTACAGCTACACCATCATCAGGGAGCGCATTAATTCATGCTTACTAAAGTTACATTTGTTAAAATATTTTAACAATTGTAACGTTAGTGAGCACAAATTAATGCGCTATCTGATAATGGTGTAACTGTAACACCGAAACATGTCGGAGCTGTTTTAATGTAAATTTTAATATTGTTTTTTAAGACAACTCACTAGTGAATCATCTGATGTGTATTGGACCGTGCTTCATCTTGATAACTCACCATCATCATGTTCCTGAAGGGTTAAGTGTGTTTCCTGTTCCTTGATCCTCAAGATGAAATTGGTCCCTCCAGCTCTTCCTCGGTCATCCCATGTTCCTACGTCCTTTTGGTTTATATTGTAGTGCTTGTTTTGGTAGTCTGTTTGTGTCCATCCTCTGTACGTGTTGTAGCCACTTTTTCTGGTACTGTTTTATTTCCTTTACTGTGTTCTGTCATCTTGATAACTGAAGAATAAAATCCAACTAGATGCTACTTATTACTTTATTGTGTATATGTTAGGCTCAACATGTTTCAGGCACCATTATGCCCATCATCAGGAGCTCACAACGATAGCGTTGGTACCACATGGGCCATCTGGTTCTCGAGTAGCTGCTGGTTGGAGGTTAAGTGCAGGCGGGATGGATGAGTGTCCGGACCGAAGGCTGTAACACAACTGTCGTGAGCTCCTGATGATGGGCATAATGGTGCCCGAAACATGTTGAGCCTAACATAAGCATAATAAAGTAATAAGTGGCATCTAGTTGGATTTTATTCTTCAGTTATCACTAGTGCATCAGTTGATTCATAAATAAAACTTTGATAGTTATGAAGAGTATTTTGATGTGAAAGTTTTTTTGTATCAGGGCAGATTTCATTTATGTAAAGCCCATGCTGAATTATGAACTTCTTCACAGAAATTAAATAACAGAACAAGAGTGGTATTGTAACAGGTTTAATAACAATCAGTGTGTATTCAGTATGAAACTGGGCTTTGAGTTTTGGTTGGAGCTGACCATTTCCACATTTAAATTATACAAAGTGTTACAGTAACTCAAATGATGTAATATTGTGCTGTGTTGCAGAGGATGTGTTCCAGAAGTTCGTCTTTCTCAGATCACTCTTTGCATATGAATTTGCCTTCTATGCAGCTTGGGCAGAAAAAGTGAGTCCTGACTTCTTCTTTATCTCGGAGTTAAGCTTTAGTGACTTGCAGGCTTTCGCGGTGATTTGGTATCGTTATTGATCCTGTTTTTGCTTATTTTCATCAAGTGAGACACAGCATGTGGTCAGCATCAATATAAACTTTGTATGTTGTACCTTCAGACCCTACTAAACTAAACTAAACTCTGTGGCCTTAGTCCGCACGCGAACTATACCGACAGAGCGGCCGCCGCCGGTCGGCGAAGTTAGTGCCAACTTTCGCGGATAGAGGGGTGTCACGTGGTCAGCGCAACGGGTCCCCACAGC
>Ga0123352_10015662_pt1 | contig 12073 bp, 4 predicted proteins | sample TergutLab28metaG_FD_89700 | JGI IMG/M metagenome (GOLD analysis project Ga0123352, IMG submission 89700) | Labiotermes labralis P1 segment gut microbial communities from Petit-Saut dam, French Guiana - Lab288 P1 | ecosystem: Host-associated > Arthropoda: Insects > Digestive system > Gut ... | reverse complement strand
TTTGTAAATTGTGGGTGTGTGTATGTATGGGTTTTGTAATGTGTGGGTTTATTTCAATGTGTGGGTGTTTTGACAATTGTATGGGTGTTTTGGTAATATGTGTACTTGTAATTACTGTGTTTTGTATTGTTTCTTTTATGTATTTATTCTTATTTGTTACTAGTGTAAGGACTACTGCCACCGAGTGCAAACTCAATTGCAGTAAATAATAATAATAATATATTCACACATTCCCGTACGCATGCATGCACTCACCCACTGCCTCACGTTCTTTCGCTAGACAAATCTGAACGCAGGTTGACTGACCAGGATACATTTTCCTCGTCACAGTCAGAGATTATATTAAAATATCAGCATAATCTTCGCCTCAATAATGATTATTAACTTTGTGCGGTCAGTTCATTAAGGCCTGTTTGTACGGACCTCAAAATGGCCAGTCAATGAAGGCAGTCTTTTGCCAATCGGCCTTGTATCTCTTGAGTAAGTTTCAATCTCTTTATAATAGTCATCCTCCTATTTAAACCGCACTGCTGAGGGGGGGGGGGCGGTTCTTTCATAGGTTAAGTCGGCAGAGGCCTAAACCTGGCTGCTGTCCTCTATCTAGTGCCAAGTTTAAGAAGGCATAGCGCTGTACCTCCCCCCATATGTTTCATGGTGTACACAGGGGCAGCGTTCCATTTTCGCCTTTGCTCTGTGTGCCATAATTTATTTCGTGATCTAACTCAGTAAAGCCTAGTTGTAGTCACGAAAGTGCATTTGTTATTAACCTAATTTCTGATATTCCTTGTGATTTATTATCCAGATTTCATGACCTTAAAAATGTGACGTTACGTATGTATAATTTTGTACGAATCGACTTTTATATACCACCCTATATCTTAACTCTGCTCTTTATTTTATTCCGTCCTTGTGCCTTTACTTTATGAACTTCCTACGGTTGCAAATTCTGGAACTTGAATTTTCTCCACGTGAGATTGTTATCCTTTGTTTCTTCAAAGACTGTGCCTTAGCTGTGTCCTATACATGTCGACCTCTTTCTATTGTTACCAGCACCCATCCCATGCCAGCAAGCATTATCGCCCCCCCCTCCCCCCAAGTTTAATAGACTCAAGAGTCGTAGCAGATTTCATGAGGTGGAAGCGGCAGGCTCCCCTGAAAAGATGGCAGCAATTTCCATGGCTACACAGTGTCGCAGTTCAGGTAATCGCAATCTAAAATACTCCTTTAAAGACTAATATTAACCTTAATTGTATTTCAAGATTCAGTTGGTACCGCACAGTAAACACACTCTGTCCCGATAATAAAAAACCAATCAGATAAAGCTGTTTAGAGAAATGATCGCTCTCTGTTTTCAGAACAATACAGAACGTATAAATGTAGTCTGCGGCAAAATGCAGTATCTCTTTGTTGTTAAACCTCAAGGTACCACTAGGCTTGAAAGGGTTCGTTTTTTGTCACGCCGGAAGGTGTCTTGAAATATTACAGAGTTTCATTAAAAGCTGAAATTTTATGTTTCAGTGTGAAACGCCCTCACATTGACAACTCACCCCAGATTATGCCGGCCAACTTCTCTCCCAGCAGGTAGCAGGCGCTGGTGAGGATGTAACCACAGAGGCCGAACGTTAGCAGCCGCTGAGTCCAGTTGAGGTGGTAGACAATAGGGTACATCCACACGCCGCGACTCCAATACGTGTAGAGAAAGCTGCATAGATAAATATAGTTCAACCCGCCGGAGATTTTACACTACAGCTCTTTCCTTGTTTGTTGTTTGAAGAACGTCATTAAGTAGTAATAATCCATAAAAAAAATTATGAAGATTTCTATTTTCTTGCATGTGTCGACTTTAGTCTGATAGAAGCGTAGAGTCGTTTCAGAGGATGCTGCTGCCTCCATATACCCCATTATGAAGGCAGTACTATTCTCTGGAACGTCGGCAGACTTCCTCCAGCCTAGGCAACGTCACATCTCCGACGACAGTAAGCATCCGAACAGAAAGGCGTTTCTGCTTCGTCCTTATTTCAAAAGTTAAGCTCCATTGTTTTGAGATTCTTTAGCCCTTCCTTGGCTTTCTTTACTAGGTAAAAGAAACCCCTAAACTATTTGCCGGCCTTCCATAGTTACAAGATTGATGTACAAAAAGCTGTCTTCAGCAATGTTGTAGTCAGTGGCGTAGCTGGGGGAAGGGTTCAACGGGCGGAAAAATGGGCAGCGAAATTAATATTTAAAAAAAGCGACTTTGTGCACTCAAAAATTTTTAATTAGTGAAATAAAATAAAAAGAAATTCAATAAAATAATTGTCATTTTTTGTTATGTTGATAATTTAAGTTTGGGGCGTTCGTTGTGATTACTTGCCCTGGGTTCCAAAGAACTAACTACTCCGCAGGTTTTAGCGAAGTTCTGTGAACCACCTAGGTTGTGGTAAAGAACAGAACTAGATAAACTGCTGTTTTTCGTAAATGTCACGCGTGGTATGACATGGTGAATGTTCTAGCATTTACCTGATCAATAAATGCCTCAAGTACTTCAGTAAATCTCCATATTACTGCGACTGTAGTTATCTAGGAAATAAGTCCATTACTTCCTTATAGGATTAAAATTTATTTTTTGAAATTAGAATTTTATAAAATTGGAGAAATTTGAGTGTAGAATTTTGCAACATTAGAGAATTTTTAAAGAATTAAATCAACAATGTGTATACATTTAAGATAACCGAATGACAATTGAAACCGACAAGTTACGACTGACAGACATTTCTTGTAATTAGTTTATAAGTAACTTTAAAGGTGGACATTTCTGGCTTTTGTTACCGGTACCATGAGTACAGGAGATAAAAAAAAATTGCCTGACGATTGATTATTTGTTTAAAGACGCCTAATGAGCTGAATTTATTAGGTGAGTGTTTACATAAAAAATGAAGTTGTCCGTGCCCACATTAAGGAGATATAGAGGGGGAATTTAATAGAAGTAACGGTTACTTATCTGCACAACCATATTTAATTATTGTAAGTACTATGTTAACATTTAATAATATAATACATATTATTATGCAAATAAGTAACCATTAGTTCCATTTAATACCTCACCCTACAGCACAGCGGGATCCAAACATTAAAGACATATATGGAGGGTAGCAGTATATCTCCAGTGACAATTAATATAGTTAACAGATGGATGTGACTGGTTAACTTCATGCTACGGCTGTTTTACTACACGACAAACTCCGGTACCCATTGAATAAGAAGCTGGCTGCACCTCAGATCTGGTCTAAACAACTTGGAAATGAAAAATTTCTTGCCCCAGCTCGGATTACATTGAATTATGAAATGAAAAGAATGTCGATGGAAGTTGTCGTGACGTATTGAAGGTACACGAATCATTTGTGTGGAAGAAATAAGAATGTCACGAGAAACCTCTTAACGTCGCTGATTACTTGACCAAGATTTGAAACGGGGCCTTTCGCATATAAAATGGTGGACTGCCTCTGTTTCATTGTTATTATCACACGTTATGTTTTATCATGACCATAAGAAACCCCTGCCATTTGATCATATACCGATCAGCTCAGTGCACCTCAGATTTTCAAGCCTGTTCCTTACGTTTTCAAGCCTGTTTCTCTAAGACCCATTTTAATACTCTCCCGAATTATGAGGTACTTCTTGTTGCTTAGACTGACCAGGCTAGGTAGAAGCTGGAGAAGAACAGCAGTATCCCGAGTTGTCTGCCCCTGTTGCTGTAGTAATGTGGACGGAACAGCATCTCCAAAATCACCACCACACCCACGCTGGTGTGCATCAAGTGATTTACGTGAGGTGCCAAGTACCTGTCTACGATGGCGGGGTACACCAGACTCCTGTCATAGTTGAATATCACCCAGAACATAGTGGGCAGTGCCTGCAATTGTCATGATTCATCCTATTGAGTTTTCATACGTACAGACACCAATAATTAACCGTCAAATGCAACACTCATTTGCGACCGGCTGATTATTCGTCCAGAGGATTCGTACCGAGTGTATGTGTCTGATTGCGATTTCGAAACCTCAAAAATGAGTAGACCTACGACCCATTAGGGCTGTCGAAAAATGGAACAAGACAGATCTAGTGATGTTTTTGTATGTATGTAAGAAGAAATTCAATTTTAGGGGCTTCTGTACTCTGCATCATGTGTGGGCAATGGACTCCCGTGCGTTTTTGCTTTCGTCAAATTGTCTTCATACACACTTTTGTTTTGTAACACGAAAGATAATACTGTACCCCAGTGTTTCCCAAACTTTCTTTCTCGAGGACCCCTCTGGGCTTCGTATAATAACGACAGATTTTCACGACCTCGCTCACGTAAATAGAATGACCGGATGATAAATACCCCACATTGAAAATTCATGTATGAGACCTGATTATAGATAACTTTGAATACATACGTGTCACAATGCACCGCATGATTTGACGTTACGTACTGATTTCCGCTCGCTTTGTGTTTACGGGATTTTTTAAATGATATATTTTAACAGTCATATGAAACAACCACGTGGCCAATTAAAGAAGTTCCTCGATTATTTTTAACAAAACATCGGACTTCAAATTAGCCATTACAGAAATGCAGCCATGGATCCCCAGGGAACTGGTTGCGGATCTTTGGGATCCCTGGTGCACACTTTGGGAAACACTGCTTTATCCAGTTAGAAAACTACGAAGTAAACTTCAGGCATTTCAGAAACACGCAAAATAGCCTTTGAACAATGCAGGAAGAATTTTTTTTAATTTCAGAGGAAAATCTTTAATAAAATAACCGGAAAACATCATAATTTGAAAGCTGCAGCTATGGACGGTTGAGGGGGCTCGAAACGTAAACTAGTACCCAATACACATCATGAAAGTTGAGAGATCTATTGACAGAAATGAACGATTGAATTCGCCTGAAATGTTTGTCTAGACTAAGTGAAATATTATGTAGAACAAATAAGAACTGCTTAGGTAGTGGCTGAAAAACGGTGGTAAGAAAAGTGATGGAGAGATGTTTGCATCTTTTTACGTTGTCGATGTGTATGAAAGGCGCTATTAAAATAAGAAGAATGAAGGAAAAGAAAGGAAAGGAAAGCAAAGCAAAGCAAAGTAAAGCAAAGCAAAGCAAAACAAAGCAAAGTAAAACAAAACAAAACAAAACAAAGCAAAGCAAAGCAAAGCAAAGCAAAACAAAGCAAAGCAAAACAAAGCAAAACAAAACAAAACAAAACAAAACAAAGCAAAGGCAAAGCAAAGCAAAGCAAAGCAAAGCAAAGCAAAGGAAAAAAACATTTGACAAGGTTTTAATTATATCAGCAACCGTTCTGGCCTCTGCTTGCCCGGATATATCACAGAAGCATTTCGCTATTTCTATGGACAGTGGATGCTGGCGACAGTGAAGCCAGATTGAAAGAAATTAGCTCAGGTGCTCCACCAGAATTTTTCAGTAGAAGGGAAGGGTTATGGCCAGGAGGATGTACATAATCTATGTTTGCTTTTAAAAATTGCGTTTTGAAAATTATGTCGTTAAGCATAACAGTAACATAACGCTGTTCGCAACTGCATTTACACACATACAAATATAATTACACATTCCATGTTTCGCTTATCTAATTTAAATCACAAGACCTAATAGTCTTGTTTTTTTTAATTCTGCTTAATTTAATATATCCTAAGTTTTTAATTTATTTTTCAAAATTCTAACGTACTAGTTATCAGTCGATTTCAGTGCCTGGTTTCGGACGAAAAGTAAATCGCGCAAATTTTGATATCATCGCGTCTACAACATATTAGTTTTTAAAATTTGGATGTGAGAGGTTTGCAGCCCGGTAGCTGCCCCTTCCGCTTGGGTGCGCCCCAGAATTGGCTGTAGTTATAAAGACAGAGGCAGGAGATACGGTCTGTGGGCAGGAGTGAAAGTACAGAAAATCTTTACCCAAATCACGCAGGATATTTGGTCTGAGGACTTCCAAACGTAAGTCTGGTATTTTGACCTTATAACATATCCCCAATAAGTTAAAAAGAACAGAGGACATGAAAATTATAAAGAAGAAAAGAACATACTACTCACCAGTCCAATAGGGAATACGAGAGCCTGAAAAACGGTTGCTCTCAGCTTCTGCCACCTTTTGAGGAAAGGCTGACTGTCCCCCACCACAAGAGGCAAGATGTGCTCCAATGTGCAGACAGAAAAGTACGCGCTCTGTAGTATCTGCAAGCAAGCCGTCAGATGTTTGCAGAAGCAATACTGGTGTTTACCAAAATTCAATAATTATATTACTCTTTTCAAATGTTAAATGTAACGTGCAAAATATGTTCACATTTACAATGCAGATAATAACGGCAATATTCTGGCTTAAAAAGACAAAAACTAAGCAGGAACGGTTCAAAATACGAGGGCGAGTCAAATGAAAACCTTAAATATTCTAATGTAATAGTGTGTTAATTTTTAAGGTTTTCATTTAACTCTTCCTTGTAGGCGATTAAAATTTTTTCCCTGCTTATATATTGATAATTAAATGGGGATGAGCAGGAAACTCAAATACAGAAAATTCGACGATTATGCTCTTGGAATACTGCCATTTGTAAAATCGAGACAGAGATCAGGAGGATAATTTTAAAAACGAATACCACGGAAATAGGCTCTGAAAAAGTAAAAGTTACTGAACTGGCTCAAAATACTGTACCATGAGGAACTCAGATTACGAGAAAATTAACATTGGTGTCCATAATTAAAAGATATTTGGCACCCAATATTCAGCACTTAGACAAGGCCCATTCCCACAGTTGTTCTGTAATGACTTCCCTCAGTTGAAACGAAACCTTTATTTCCTGCACGGAGAGTTGTGGCCTAAACAGACGCAGTTAAGATCCACAATTAATATCCAAGATTTCGAAAATGGAGAACTCGATCATGGCCCAACGGCGCCTCAAGGTCTTGCAGCACGTACTTCCCAAGTGATAACCAGTCACGTAATAACGTCGCCTCGATGTGCGGTTTAGACCCCGAAATTCACGCTATCGTTCTTTAGTGGTTTATAGCCGGTTCCCGACCCAGAGAGTGTATGGGAGCCGATTCGGTAGTTTAGACATTTTCACAGTGATTAGATTCACGTTTTGCTCAGCAACACGCATCAACCAGTTGCAGTGTCTCCCCGCCGCAAGCAAAAGTTTGTAAGAGGTACTAGGTTCGCCATTTTCCAATAGTTTTTTTTTTTAATTAGCGGCCCTACCTCTGACTTTTCCGGTAATTATTGCCGGTTCCGAAACGATTGGATTCGAAATACCTGAATTAGCAATGCGCGTTTATTTTTGACATAATCCGAGTTGACTGCCAAAAAATGTCGGAGAGCCGCTTTTCCTGACGTAAAAAAGGACCTACTTAGACATTTTAAATTAAATTTAAAGTTCCGCGTTAATTGTTTGATTTAATCATGTGCGCCGGAAGCGAGGTGCAAGGTAGTGTAGTGCGCTTGCACCAGCTTGGGATTTGAAATTTGATAATTTATCAAATGACACAACGAAAAGTCGACACACACAAAAGTAAGTTTCCTAGAGTTCCTATATTTAATCATCATCATCATCATCATCATTATATAAATGTCATGGAGTTGGGCCACTTGTTGACTCGTTCAGGTCTCACGTAACAAGAAGTCTCACCAAAGGTCTACTATGATTCCTTCTGCTAATTGCGGAGTAGTGTTCCATTACCCTGGGTAATCTATTTCGAGGCATTCTATTTACACGTTGTATTTTTAATAAATGGATTAAATAGGGATGTTAATTAAAATGACAGTCAATTCCAGTGACCGCACAGTCCAAGGCGCGGTTCTGCGCTCGTTCGCTTGCTAGGATTGGAGGTTCGAATCCTACTGGGGGCATGGATGTCTGTCTCTTGTGAGTGTTGTGTGTCTGCATAGGGCTGATCACTCGACCAGAGGAGTCCTACCGAGTGTGGCGTGTCTGTGTGTGATGGAGAAGCTCCGAAAGTGAGAAGACCCTGGCCCAGTAGGGGCTGTTCCACCATGAAAAAGAAAATTGTGTGACACTATATAATGGTTTGGTCCAGCATTTACCACTTTAAAATCTGGTCTTTTTACATACTGATGGTCTGCACGACAATGCAAACAATTCTGCTGGCGCTCTTGGATACACTGTTTATAAAACGAAGCCTAAGACGATGGACAAATCCAAAATGAATAACATGAAACACGAGGATTTCGTTTTTCTGCGACACGAAGAAAGACTCCTTGGAACTGGAGGATAAAGAAACTACATTGTTGGGAAAGGATGGAAACAAATTACTCAGTGACGCGGTGTCGTGCCCCACAAAAATGCATTCTTCCGCTACACCTCAAAATCACCAATATGCATTTTATTTTCTTCAGATCCTTCAAAGAGTCTGAAATGAAGCCATATAAGCAATCTACGGTAATATTACCAGGTTGCAGAACACGATACAGCCCTTCGATTAAAGGATTCCACATCGCGATACAAACCCACCCCCAATTCCTAGGTTCCACATCGTGATATGGAACCGCTACCTTACCAGGTTCCACATCACAATGTGGAGGAGCCCTCAACAGGTTCCACACTACAATGTGAAGCCCTCAGCAAATTCCACATTTCGTTGTGAAACCCTCAACAATTTCCACATTTCGTTGTGTAGCCCTCAACAATTTCCACACTGCGTTGTGAAGCCATCATCATGTTCCACGTCGTGATATGAAGCGTTCACTAGGAGCCAGATCGCGACACGAAGTCCCTCGCTTATCGGGTTCAACGTCGTGATATGGAAGCCCTCATCATATTCCACGCTGTCGCCCTCACCATGTTCCACATCGCAAAATGAAGCCCCTCACTCACCAGGTTCCACACCGTGAAGTATCTAAACCCCATGTCCCTCATCACAATGAGGTATCTGTCTGTCACGCCTGAATAATTGACAGAGTGCATACGGTAGAACGTGTAGCCGTAGTTCACGTTCATCAGCAAATGAAACGCTGCCACGCTCATCTTATGGTAACTGGTCAGAAGCACCGCAAATCTTCTGCAACGCAACAAATGTTCATTTTAATACAGTGCAATAGCAATAACAATAAAGGGTAATTCAATAAGAAATAATCTGAATTGCGCTGCTGCATCAAAGTACTTCTTATTCCCGCAATGTATCTTTATTAGTATTAGTATTAGTGTTAGTATTCTTTCTGGCTTTTGACAGACTAAAAATTACTTTGATCTAACACAAACAAAAGCACATGTGTAATAAAATACATATATTAATTATTACCTTTTTCCTCCACGTTTCGACGCTTCTTGTGCCATCCTCGGGGAGAACTTTACTGTTTCCTCATACTATTATTGCATTTTGTGATTACAGATGGTTACTTTGATTTAATTCAGGAAGCACAGTTTATTGCCACATACCAAGATCCAAGATTACAGTAATGTAGGACAATAAGCAATATATATGTATACAAGGTAAAGTTAATACTGTAGGACAATAAGCAATATATATATATATATATATATACAAGATAAAGTTAAAGTGATCCCGTTACAGGCCCGGTGTGGCCCAGAGGGTGTGTAGAGGTATAGCTCTACTCTTCCATGAACGCGGCACTAGAAGCAGGTGCCCTTGTGTACGTCTTCATTTGTAACTTAGAGTACAGTCCCGATCACCCAAACTAAACGGGGGCCGATAGCAGGTCGGATTACCGAAGATGTCGGATAATGCAAAACAAATCGCAAAATAAGCGGAAGCGCAGCGTCTCTACTAGTTTTGTTTATTGAAAATTATTCTACAGCAAACCTAACGTAATAGAGTTCAAAACTATTATTTGAAAAAGCAAATTTCAATCCAGTAAACTGAACAACGGATTTCAGGTTTATTAAATGTGCGAGAAAGCGCATCACAAAATTGTCTACAGCGTAGGCCTAGCTACATAAAGCGGAATGTCAGATAATCCTAGGTCGGATAATAGGAACCGCTTTATTTCAACCTTGAACGTTGAAGTAAAAACCTTAATTGCGGAATACATTAAGCGGCGAGACGGCTACACTCTCCAGAAACAAACACAATTCATTTGCACAGCTGCCATCTCCGATGAAACTTGAACCCAATTCGGCCCTGTGACACATCCGTTGTGTGATGGAGAGGCGTTTTGCACTTATTCAGAAGGAAAGCCTCGTTAATGAATAAATGCAACGTAACTGAAAGACATTAAGATTTACTTTTGCCATCAGATCTTCAAACAACTTGCTCTATCCTCGAAATGACATCACAGAAAGTAGACGTTGATGATCACGTGGAATATTTGTTCGCTAAATTTGCCTAGTCATTGTCGATGTGCTGCCTAACACAAAGCACGACAGTAAGCTACCTGATGATGGTTTGTTAAACCGAAACATGTAGGAGCATTTTAATGTAAATTTTAATGCAAGTTTTAACAATTCTAGAAAAATCTAATTGTGCATTCAGTTGGATAAATAAAGACGTTATACACAGGACAACGTTGGACGGCATGCTTTATAAGGCACGTTCGGTTTCTATGAACATGCGATGTTTGACCACACCTGAACTATTCATTTTTCAGACGTTATCTGACGGAGCCTTCTGTACAAATTGTCTTAACTACTACGTATATTTGAAGTATAGTATTCTTTGTTTTTAAATTAATACCCTACGCCAGTGTTGCCTAAGCTTTCTTGTCGCATTGGTTTCAAAAACTTAATGGATCCCCATTTCAACAAAACACGTTCATTAAAACTGAAATAGAGCCGGATGCGTGCCTTTTTGCTAATAGAAAAAATCAGCAGACAGTTTAATCGAACATATCGGGAATGCTGGTAGAATTGAATTTGAAGTTTATTATGATTGGTTTGCCTTGCAAACCATAATTTTCAAAATGTTGGAGAATTCCTTTCTTTTTGCAGTTACCCCAGAAGGATTGTAAATATAGATTAGAGTCGGAATTGTCCGTTCAAAATCTAGCAGAAATAAACTAACATCCTGTCTCTGGTAACAGTTGAATATTACACATGTAACAATTCTTGTAAAACTAAATATTTATCACTAGAGAAAGTTTCCGTGGATCTCCTGGGAATCCTTGACGGAGCCTTCCGGCCACGTGAAACGCAATTTGGCATGCAAGCACCGTTCCACACCGCTGAGCGAGTTGCCTTTTTTATTTCTATGGTGCTACGTAGATATTATGCTCTTGTGGTTCTGATAATGATACTGAAGCACATTTAAACTTAATGGCGAACTATGCAGTGGCCGTGCGCTATTCACTGTAATTAAACTTAACTATAATACCTTGCGTTAGATGTAAGGTACCGCTCGCAACGGCAGATAGAGCACAACTGAACACTTTGTCAACACGAGCGATAGCGGCCTTGACACACTGTAGGGGACTCCGGAAAGCAGAAGGTTCTGACTCTATGAATTGAAACTTTAAACTAACCTCTTTTAGAGAGACAGCCTGAAATGTGCAAGATTGTGATTATGTGACCAAATGTCTACTCCATCTTTCCTGCTTTCTAAAACTTGTATTTTGTGCCATGAGGATAGACGATGGACTTGAAGATCACAAATTTTTAAAAGTATTTGTTCCGTTAGCCGATCCCACTGGCCGCGTGGTTCTACGGTATAAGTCTGTAACCGTTTTATTGCTGATATTGCAGATTCGAATCCCGTCGAGGGCCTGGATGTGTCGTCTCTTGTGTTTGTTGTGTGTAACATAGGTAGCCGCCTCTGCGACGGGCTGATCACTGGTTCAGAGGAGTCCTACTGGCTGTGTGTGTGTGTGTCAAACTGTTTGTGATCTAGAAAGCTCTAAAAGAAGAGGTCTAGTCTCGAGTTGGGCTGTTGCGTCACAGAAAACGAACATGTTCCTTACGTAATATTCATCATCATCATCATCATCATGTTCCTGAAGGGTTAGGTGTTTTTCCTGTTCCTTGATCCTCAAGATGAAGTTGGTCCCTCCATCTCTTCCTCGGTTGTCCTATGTTCCTTCGTCCTTTTGGTTTATATTGTAGTGCTTGTTTTGGTAGTCTGTTTGTGTCCATC
>Ga0123352_10015661_pt1 | contig 12073 bp, 10 predicted proteins | sample TergutLab28metaG_FD_89700 | JGI IMG/M metagenome (GOLD analysis project Ga0123352, IMG submission 89700) | Labiotermes labralis P1 segment gut microbial communities from Petit-Saut dam, French Guiana - Lab288 P1 | ecosystem: Host-associated > Arthropoda: Insects > Digestive system > Gut ... | reverse complement strand
TGTATTCATGTCCAAGATTATTTTTGAGTTCACTAGTTAAACCTCGTACATGACTGTCTCCAATTATTACCAGTTTCTTCTGCGATTTTACTTGTAATCCATTAAATGGACTCTTCCATAGATATGATTTACCTCTATTATTATATATTTTGGATGGAATTATTAATTTATTATCAGGTAACTGTCGATCAGCTTCGAGGTTATGTTGTATATCAGAACGGGAGAAGTTAATATCACTGGTATGGGCCACTGGTTAATTTGCAAATTGTGTGGATTCATTCGATTACTTGGTTTATGTAGCACATTTTTCCAACTGCTTTCACTATCACTTACTGCTGAAGTATTGTTCTCCCAAGTGAAACTTGGTACAGCAGACACGCTTTGATCCTTGCTCATCTTTACATCGTCTTGTAATAGTTGAATTATCTTTTTAGCTGATTGTAATTCCTGAGTTAACTCTTCAAGAATACCTTTATATTCTATACATGATTTGCACATAAACGTTTGATTCAGTACACTGTTTTCTTCCACTCGTGTTAACTGTTCCTCACAACATAACAACTCGTCCGCCATCTTTTATAGTTCTTTACTCACCATGTCACTGCCATGTATATCTTTTATTATGGTTTAGGCAAACAACCTTTCATTTGGTAGGTACTGATTATATAGAAGAGAGAACCAGGTGTTCCACACACATTCAGATTTTTCCATGCACTTTGACATTATCTAGTGCTGTTGGCCATTTGCATTGCTGATTACTTGTACGTAATTTCCTTAGAGAGTGTTATACCAGGTATTCACCCAGAACAGATCATTTTCCAGAAACTCTTATTTTAACCTTTAAATGACAGAATTAAATTCTGAAACCTGGGTTCAGCACTGTCAAGTTTTCGCAGGGGGTATTTAATTTTTAGTGCAAGCTTCACAAAAAAAGGTCAGTACCCTTTAAATAAAATGTGATAACAATCTGCATTATATGACAATTTGTGGGCATTGAAACAGGGATTGTACAGCATGTCTTTAAAATTGCTGTACGTTTCCTTATTGCCTAAATACGCAAACTAAATATCTAGAAATCTGCAAAATTCCACTTTCTTTTACATACATTTTGGTTCCAGACTTCAAATTTGTGTATGATGGTTGCACGTGAAGAAGTTTTACAGTCTCTTCATTGTATGATAATCCACAAAGCATGTTTTATTGACATGTATGGCCACATGACACTTGAGAAATTTCTCACATACTTTCTGTGTCACACCTCTCGCAGAGCACACATGACAACGTCCCAGCTTGGATGGACCAGGCCATTGCTTATTGAAGCTGGTATCCAGTCTGTCGATGTTCACAGAAGCAGTGGATGGTCTCTCTACAGGTCTCTTCTGCTTCCATTCTTGTCCAGCCACTTCTAGCATGTTCCTCAGAAGGGAAAGTTAAAAATCTCTGTAGGAAATTTTCTTCCCACCAAATGAAGAAAGAAGGATGTAACTGTTCAAAATAGTCAGATTGAACAGATGTAAAACAGCTTTTTCATCCACTTCCATATGTGACAGCTAATTGAGTAACTGTTAGCCATTCTTTCACCCTTATCCACATAAGGCATAAATATGCCCCATTTGTTTTCCATATCATTTTAAAAGTGACAAGCTCTTTTGTGGCCACTATATTTCCTAGCATCACCCAGCTACAAGCACCATGAAAGTTGTACAAGCAGCTTATGTGTTTGTTTGTAGAGAGTGAATTACATGTGTAAATCTCATTGTGAAAGCATGTGTCTAAATGTACCTGGACATGGTGTCACCCTTCCCTGGATATACCTATACTTGCTCTTAAAAATTAAATTTAAATTTAAAGCCATTTTTAATTTAAGATGATCCTGAACACTTAACATTTAATGTAGGGTGAAAATAAAATTTAAGAAATGCCCAGTCATTGTGTGGTTGCTTGTCAGTGTGCGACAGACAAATGACACAACATTGTATGTAAACCTTTAGTAGTTCGCTTCTGGTTGTATGTACAAACTTTTTGTTGATCATGGTTGATACATGTAGGAGGATACAAATGTATTTGGTTGTTATTCACATATGGATGTGCACTGCAGTTGTTGGTATTGGTAGATTGTACAGCAGTGTCATCATGTCCTATAAAAGGTGGAAAATACTGTGACCAGTCAGTTGATAGGTTAAGGACTCTGTTTTTAAGAACTTGGTTTATCTAATTGACAAATTCATTAGTCATTCCTTGTAATGGAATATGAACTGAATGATCTGAGATGATGCAAGCAGCAAGAAACCACTGTGAGGCTCAGTGCCTTCTGTTGGTTCTACAACTGCCTGTCCTTTAGTTGAAGTTGGCATACATTGGTTGTGGGTTCAGTACACCTAAAATACCATTGATATGTTTGTGATTGATCACTCCTTCCCACATATTATGCCTCAAACTCTAAAAATCAGATAACTTTATTGTAATTAGAATATCACAAATCCATATTAGTTGCTATTCCAAACCCAAATCCCCAGAAACACTGTGTTGTTTCCAAATGTTCTGTAACCACTCTGCAGTCTAATATCAGTCTGTCTCAGCATATAAGTGCATTAAGTATTACTTTTTTAACAAGAACATGACAGTCAGGAACCAGGATCTTTGACTCCCAGGATTGGGCTGATGTCTTGTCAGTTGGTTGTGTTCTGTAGTGTGTTTTGCCAAGAAATGAGAAAGGATTTAAACTTTGTATGTTTCCTGAACAGTGCGGAAGGAAGATTACAAGGGAAGGCTTAGGCCGTAAACCTTCTCCTTTGTAACTGTGCTGTTGTGGCTCCTTTACCAACAAGTTCTTGGTTTGGTACCATGTTAGATTTTGGTCTGAAAGTCATCATGCACGTGAGCTACATCACTAGACATCATTACACCATTGATGTAACAGAGACATTGACAAACAGCATCATTACCTACCCTGAAAGGAAATTTTATGTAGTCTTAGGCCCTATATTTCCATGCAGTCACAAGCCACCTCAGGTTCTGGCACTTTAATTAGGCTGTGTTAGATTTTATCACAGTCATGGATTTCTTAGGTAAAATAGCAGAAGACTGCATTAGTACTCCACTATTGTTTGTTGGCTTATGAAGCATTTTCTGTACTTTACACCCAGAGTGAACAGTCAAATGTACATACTTGTGTAGGAAGACGGATAATTCACTGGATGGCCTTATGCCTGTAAATCATGAGGTGAGGTAGTTTTCTATAGAAGGATGGGGATCAGTTGGACTCATCTTGTGAAAAGTGAAGTCAAGGAAGAAAGTAACTTCCTACATATAACAAAAGAAGGCCAACTGGATTGGTGATATCTTGCATAGGAACTGCCTTTTGGAACATGTTTTTTAAGGAAAGATGGAAAGGATGAGAAGATGAAGGAGATGTAAGCAGCTACTAGCTGACCTTAAATAAAATGTAAGCTATTGGAATTTGACAGAGGAAGCAGAAGATGGAGAACTCCCTATGTAAAATGGTATGGACCTGTCGTAAGACAGACTACACAATGAATGAAAATAAAGTTCTGTACATTCTCTCCTTTAGCACTAGGTGGATGTTAATGGAGAGTTACACAAATCAGTCATTTTACCACTGCATACTAGAGAGTACACATCTCTTCTGGAGATGGAACACAAAAGAAAAATGCCCACTTCCACTGGCAATAAACTTTTGTCATCCAGATCATACCAAATCATTGTAACACGTGAACTGTTTTTCTTCACTTATGCCAGTAACAGTTTCTACTAATTCTATGTGCAGTTGATGCAACAGGTCAACTTCTGATCATATATTCTGCATTTATCAAATACTTGAGAAAAAATGGGAATACAATGAAGCAGTGCATCAGCTATTTATAGACTTCAAGAAAGCTTATGATTCAGGTAGGAGGGAGGTCTTGTATAATATTCTCATTGAGTTTGGTATCCCCATGAAACTGGTAAGGCTAATAAAAATGTGTCTGACTGGAACATATAGCAGAGTCCAGATAGGCAAGAATTTGTCTCACATGTTTCCTATTAGGAATGGTTTGAAACAAGGATATGCTATATCGCCATTGCTTTTCACCTTTGCTTCAGAGTACACCATTAGGAGGATTCAGGTAAATCAGGATGGCTTGAAATTAAATGGTACACATCAGCTGCTGGTTTATGCTGATGATGTTAATATACTGAGAGGAAGCATACATACTGTAAAGGAAAATGCAGCTATTATAGTGGCTATAAGGAGATTGGACTAGAAGTAAATGCTGATAAGTACATGGTCATGTCTTGAGATCAGAATGCAGATCAAAGTCACAGTATAAAGACTGATAATAGTTCCTTTGAAAGGGTGGAAGAGTTCAAATATTTGGGAACAGCCTTCACATATCAAAATTCTATTCAGGAAGAAATTAAGAGTAGATTTAAGTCAGGGATTGCTTTCTTTCATTCGCTGCAGAATCGTTTATCTTACTTTTAGCTATCCAAAAATTTAAAGATTAAGATATACAGAGCTATAATTCTGCCTGTTGTTTTGTATGGATGTGAAACTTGGTCACTCGCATTGAGGGAGGAATGTGGGCTGAGGGTGTTGAGAATATTTGGGCCTAGGAGGGATGAGGTAATGAGGGAGTGGAGAAAACTACATAATGAGGAGCTTAATGATCTGTACTGCTCACCCAGTATTGTTCAGGTGATAAAATTGGGAAGAATGAGGTGGATGGGGGATGTAGCGTGTATGGCGGAGAGGAGAGACATATATGGGCATATGGTTGGGAAACCTGAGGGAAGGAGTCCACTTGGGAGACCCAGGTGTAGATGGGATGATAATATTGAGATGGATCTTCAGGAAGTGGTATGTGGGTGTATGGACTGGATCAAGCTGATTCAGGATAGGGACAGGTGGCGGGCATTTGTGAATGCAGTAATGAGCCTTCCATGTCCATAAAATGCAGGGAATTTCTTGACTAGCTGCAAACCGTTTATTTTCTCAAAAAGGACTCTGCTCCACTGAGTAGTAAGTAAGTAATGTACTATGTAAAGTGAACATCTGTATTTGATATGTATTGTCATGTTTCATCTCCAAAATTTTTGAACAGATTTTAATTGAATTTGGTGTAATGAATCAAACTAAAGTGTATCAATATTCTCTTCAATTCTTGTCAGGGCCAAGAGATTTCTATCCCTTGCACGTGTCAAGATGGGCTGTGGGGCCCACTGGCTCCCTGTGCCATAGATACAGGGGGTAAAGTGACAGGGCATGAAGCTAATCATGTACTTCTATTTAGTGGCAAGATAAGAAAGCATGGTGCTTAATTAAGGACAAGAGTGTCTTTACATAATCAGTATTCTCAATAATGGGTCATACATAAAAAAAGTTAACAAGTTTCATATGGTACATATTGAACTACACCTAAATATAAGCAAAACAATTGGCCCTGTACACATTAACAGTGTTGAAGTTTGCCAAAGTATGGATAAGACAAAAGATATTAATCCATTTATTTTTCCAATAGAGATGTAGATTTACAGTGACAGTACTTGCTTCCTTGTGTGGAATTAGTTTTACTGTAGTACACCCAATAATGTGAATAGAATTTTAGCATTGCTGCCCAAAAAATACCTTTTGAGGATAGATTCACGTCATATAATAAATTGCCAGGCAATAGACAAAAAGTTAATGTGATTGAAAACCTTTCTCTAAGCATCTTGGTAAAGGACATCCCCTTGTGTTTAATAAAGTACAATATTAAAATGAAATAAAATATGTACCCTCTCTGTCACAACTATCTATGCTGATGCATATAATATAACTCATCAATATCATGGGATCCCATTCACAATCGTTATTGTTCTTTATAGTTGATACCAGCTATAGTTCGCAAATACGCCAGCTGCTAACATACAATACAGAAGTGGGTCTACATAGCATCACAGAGAATCTTGTGGTGATTGTCTTCCAAAATCCACATTTCATACTGGAGTTAATACATTACCAAAATAACACGACGAACATCCAGCTCTCAAATAAATAAAATCGAGCGCATAAAGACATACAACTCCAGTACTCAGTTTTACCAGAATGTACAAAATTTCAACCTAGTGTACAGCAGTTGAAGACAAAATCCGCACAACAATTTCATAATTTTATAATTTTACCAACTTTACTAATGCGACTGTATGTATGTTATACTTAAAATATTTATAACACATTTTTTACTGTACATCTTCAAAATTATTTACAGTTTTAAACTTAAGTGGTCCATCTGCAAGTACTTTAGTAATATGTGTTCAGTACCCATAACACAGAATTCAAACTCTTACTACAGATAACACAACTATAGCTGGTATCAACTGTAAAGAACAGTAACAATTGTGAATGGAATCCCATGATATGGGTGGGTTATATTATATGCACCAGTGTTTTTTAGCATTTATAAATATTGGCCTGAAGATGGCGTGGTCATGTCGAAACTAGTTGCCAAAATTTGAAACAATAAAATAAAAAAATAGTTGTAGCAGAGTCCATATTTTATTTCATTTTAATACTATCTATAAGAAGTGGTTTTAATATTGACTTCTTGATCGATACCCCCCTCCCCACTTCTGTGATTAAGTATCCCTCATATTTATTTTTGAATTTCTGGTGTTATTTGCAATTGTAAGATAATATTGAAATAAAATGTGAACTGTTGGCTTGAACTATTCATGTAGCCCGAGTACAGAGGAATTCCGCAACAGTTTCCTTGCAATGCTGAGTTCTGGTATGAAGCCTATAACCTTCAGATTTTACTGATGTTCTAAAAACTGTCACATAATATATATTTACTAGCTGCATAATTGGTACTCAAGGTATAATTTTTGTTATGAATCAATGAATTTCTGGAAAATCAATTTGCCTTCTACAAATATTGAAAATGTTAATAAAAACAAGGTCTAATAATGAATGTTGGGACCACAAAATGACGTGGTTCGACTGAGACATCCCTATTGGCATTGCTTGTGGTACTCACATTTTTTAATTGCTGTTACGTGTGTGACATTCAGCATCAGTCTTAATTGGCACTGCATGCAGAAATACATTTCACATAAGCTGTGGAGTGTCTGAAGATGGCTGAATCTAGGCAAAACATTTCACAAAATTACAATAATAAAGTGTAAATGGTTGTGTTAAGTGTAATAAACTGGTAAATTAGTTTATACCTCCACACCTGTATCACGTGGTGTAACAATGTTCATGCAAAGCAGCAAGCAACTTCTGCAGATCACAGTCAGTGTTCAAGATGTAGCTAACCATGTTGTCACAAGGGCCATGCTGTAAATGAGATGCTCAAACCCTACGGAATGATTATGTATATTTAATGCAGAGGTTGTGCATAATACCACAATATTAGCTTTAGCATTTACTGAAGATTTATACTGTAATTGATGCTACATAACCATACCACCTGCCTTTTTCCCAGACTGTCTTTGAACCTGTGCTACCTGTAAGAGTAAAGTACCTGTGCATGCCATGAAGGAATACAGAAGGAATGGAAGTATAGCTCCTCTCATTCTTTACTTTGGCAATAGAGGAAGGCTAGTGATCTACCTCACACCCCAGCCACTTTAACCCATAAAGAGCCCCCACCAATACCTTTTGAATAAAAGGCTGGATGGGCTCCAGAACTGGTGTGAACGTCTTTGGAGGAGAAAAAATTTACAGGGTACATACCTAAATTCTATACTTCATACCTGAACTCAGCATTAAAGTAAACTGTTGTGGAATTCTTCTGTATTCAGGCTACATGAATAGTCTAAGGCAACCAGGATTCAAACGCCCCAGATCATCCATCCCATTCTGTAGTCTTTTCACAATTTATGATTTTGTGTTACACTGATCATTACTACAGATATCACTGGTACACTGCTGAGAAACAACTTGCTGCTTTCATACCAGTGGTAAGATCTCTTTTTTTCAGCATGATCATGAAACAATTATTATTTCTCACACACAAAGGAAGAACTTTAATTTATGAAAAAGATTTGTTGTGATTGATGAATCTGGTGCACAAACTTCATGTACTTAATGCATGTGTGTGTGTGTGTGTATATATATATATATATATTATAGCTCACATTTGCACCCTATTTGATGCATATGCCAAAGGACAGGCATGAAAGCATGGCGATGAAACATCCAAGAGTACAGGAATGTGAAAAATGGGGAGTGAAGTAATGATCTTGGGTGAAATGTTTGTTGTATCATTGATTTACGTTTATGTAGCTGTATGTAGGCTCTGTGCAGTATGTTGTCTAATTATTTGCTTCTATTTTTTTTATTTTGTAATTACTTTGACTTGTTTTTTTCTTTTTGAATGTTTGTTCCAGTAAACAAATATCATATATATATATATATGTAAAGTTCACCCTAGAACAGGCCATGAAGGCCAAGAGGAGAAGTATATCTTTAGCTCTACTTTTTCTTCAACCTTGGCTCTAGATGGGGATGGGTGGTCAACGCCACGCCACGGCCGCTTTACCCCAGGAGGCTGGGTGGGCCTCAGAGCCAGTATGGACAGGTGCGGAAAATCTCGCCCCCACCAGGATTCGATCCCCGGACCGTTCAGCCCGTAGCGAGTCGCTATACTGACTACACTATCCCGGCTCCGTCATATATACATACATATGCACGGTAAGTGATGCAGCATTTGCCCTTAACCCGCGCCTAAAAAAGAACCAACAAGTTTGTTACAACCCAGGTGGTGGGTGGGGTGCCGTTGGGTGGGGCATTCAAGCTGATAACTTTCTTCCTTATGAATTCTCTGTCTCCTTTCCCATTCAGCTGTTTGAGATTACCACAAACAGTGACCAATTTTACAGGACTCTTCATTTAAAATTAGACGTGGCCACAATTTAGATATGTATGCGCGAAATACGCCTATCGTGTTTTCCTGAACGCAGAATAGTCTACGGAATATGCACTTTCAGTCGTCAATTAAATTTACAATTGCCATGTTCAGGGCAATTCAACCTCTCGAAAAAAACGTGATTTTATTTAATTTCTTGAAATACTCGTGCAGTATGAATGTGAAAAAATACTTTCAAATGTCGAGTTGAGAACTACATTTCGAAGGGTAAAGTTGACAGCCTTTAAACTTGCTACATCTTCCATCTTTCCCTATACTAACACTGCCACCTACAAAGCAGTTGATTAACTACGAACGCTTATCGATCACTGTCAGTGCTTGTACTGTGTGTTCGAATGGTCTATCGGGTCAGGTACCTCCTCAGTAGTGCTGTATTCCTGTTAATGAAGCTCGTAAGTTAAACGCCTGCCAGACAGTTGATGGACAGGTCGTTTCCTGCAGACAGGTAAGTGTACAGCTGTCATTTGTGTCAGACGAACCATCAAATTCGTACGATTACCACATGGTTAGAACTAACGTCAATGATCGGGGGAAAATGTGACCACGTGTTAGCTCTCAGAACCATGATACCTCGGTTTGGTAACACTACTACGCACGCTCCATTATCCAGCTCTAAATACGCGCAGTGTATGGGTAGTTTATGTGGAGGGGTCGTGCTGTGTAGGTTTGAATTTGTTGTCTTGCGTCAGGTTGTGTACGCAGTAACAAATATGGGTCACCCTGACGATATGAAATAATTCTGGGGGTGTATATGAGGACAGGCACATAGTGCCCAGAAATTCCTTTAGGAGCCAAAATATGTAGGGTGAGACTGCAGCAAGCGATGTACACCAAGATAATCTGTTCGTTCATTGGTTGCTTAATAATGTCAACACGTGTTTCTGTTGATTTAGAAATGTAACTGGGCCTCTGTATAATTATGGACACGGAAAATGCAGTATGGTCATCATTTATATATATACTGACAGGAGTGGATTGACTTGCTAGGGTTCGTTGCCCTTGAATGCTTTCGGGATGTAGTATGTTCTTTTATCCAGTCGATACCAAAGAACACGTGATTTGACTACTGTTACCGGAAAATCGTGATTGGTCCGGTGACTGACCTATTCGTTGGACGGGAGTGTAATCCACATCACGCCATTGGAAAAGCTTTTGTTGCTTCCATCCGATTGAACTTTATGCCTGAGCTTTCGTTTGGCCTTCGCGCAGCAATCGCATTCACATGCCGGTCGTCTTATACAGTTGCACAGACATAATGTCACAACCACAGATCATCTAGTATAGGGGTCACAACCTCACATTCCTTCTTAATCACGTGCAGTACAAATTATTCTCACGAATTCTAACAGCCTGGTCCAAGTTAATTTTCTAGAAAATATCTAAATTTCGAATTTAAAAAGCATCCATTATAGTGCAGAAGCTGAGGAAAAACCAAAATTCAACAATTCAACAGTAAATAATGTATCGATTAGAGCTATCGAGTTAAATACGACATTGGGCCAATAATGGTTAAAGTAACCACCTTTTAAGGTTGAGTGAGCTGTGTGTGATCATATTCAAGCACCGCAAAACAGAGACGCACTGAGGTCAAATAGCGTGAGACAGGGACATAATCTTGAAGAAGTTGAAACTAAAGGTATAGGCAGGGATGTAGCAAAAGTATACAAAGCATATTGATCCCCAAATACGGAAGCCCACATGTCCATAGCAGTAATTGCTCTTCTGGTTTTAACTGAACTTCGCCCACTATTCGGGTACATTGGAACGTATGCGTGAGAACTTGATTTGAAAACCGAGTATATTTATGACAATTTTACAAAAAGAAACCATGTATCTCTTGGGTATGAGAAGCCCCATCGATAAGTTTTGCACAGGGACGCAAAAATCGTAGCTACACCATTGGATGTAGGACGGGAAAGCATACGAATATTTTTCACTCGCAGCTTTTCTCTAGGATGAAGCACATGCCGCACGGTAATTATGATCCGTTTGGCGTTACTTCTATCTGAAGTGCTAACCTGCAGTCTCATGCAGCCACCAAGAATGGAAATTGTCATGGAGAGCCTGAAGTACAAAATGTCAGACAAAACGCCTACCTGTCGAATGAAATGGTTGCCTCATGGCCCACATTACCTCTGGTAGTACTCTGAAGCCGGTCTGGGCAAGGTGGATGACTGCTGAAACCGAACTGCTGCACGAAAAATCTCGAGGGACTGCGTTTGAACTGAACGTCAGGGTGTAGTAGGTAGCACTGCATCATATTAGGGAGATCCCAGGGCTGCCGAGAGCAAGTTCGGGTCCCGGTGAGAAACTTTTTTCGTTGCCCCCGCGTCAGCAAGGACGGACCGGCTAAAATGCTTGAACCAAAATTGAAATGACTTACTCTCAGTTGGAGAGTGAGTTGGGCTTGGTCTGAAAGGGTTGATTTGTACGATCGACAAATACTAATACTGCCGAGAAAGACAAAAACGTATGCCATATAGTCGGGCCCTTTTCCCGGCCGCTGAGCCCCGGTAATTTGTACCGGCTTCCCCCACCTCTCGTCGGCCCTGGGAGATGGCAGAACCATATCGTGGCTCAGAGAACTGCAATTTGGCTTTGCGTTGTTGCCCTCAATTTTTCCAAAGAAACGCCAGGTATAGTGCCTCAAATTAGGTCACGACCGCTTTCTTCCATGCCCTTTCCATTACACTACGTATTTGCTTGTGAGCTAGTATTCGAGTCGCTGAAAGCGTAAATAAACTAAGTAGACGTTCCGCAACGCAAGTAAACCCTCTGCTGTGATGTGTTGTCTAGTCCTTTTGACAGTTACTGCCTATCGCTATGCTGAAGTGTGACTCTCTTGCGTTTGTTTCTGCGGCACACATTATAGAGTATAGGTTAAACAACAACGATATTGAAGATGGATCAACTGGAATACTCGCGAATGGAGCTGCAATCTGTGCAATTAGCTACCAAACTTCTTCGAAACGACAATGTGTAAAATAACACTGAACCGCTAGTAGTCGAGTAATGTGATACAAATAAGGTACCCATTTACTAGGAGAAGGTATGTAGTCAAACACAACTTAATCACTGAGGTGTATTTAATGACTGTGATGGAAACAACTACATGTTTCGGCCTGTGTTGGCCATCATCAGGTTGTCTAGGGAACTTA
>Ga0123352_10015659_pt1 | contig 12074 bp, 3 predicted proteins | sample TergutLab28metaG_FD_89700 | JGI IMG/M metagenome (GOLD analysis project Ga0123352, IMG submission 89700) | Labiotermes labralis P1 segment gut microbial communities from Petit-Saut dam, French Guiana - Lab288 P1 | ecosystem: Host-associated > Arthropoda: Insects > Digestive system > Gut ... | reverse complement strand
CCTTTTGTTGAGTGGGCTGGGACTCTTTTGGCCCTGGGCTGCCGGGGGGGGGGGGGGGAGGCGCATGGGGAGTGAAGTTGACCACTCGCGGGCTTCTAATGTCGAGGCGTGGCTTGTTTGTGCTGCTAGATATAGACTTCGAAATTCCTTATCTTAAAAAAATAATTTTTTTTACAAGTGATACGATTGTGTTATTTTGACCACTAACCAGTCTTTCACTTAAAACCAGTAATATGCCTTACTAAATAGCATCTAACAAGCTGTAACAAGTTACAATAGCAACACACTTAAGTTGATCGAAATTCACGGTGGTGTACTCAACGTTTCTTTCGTATTTGGGAGTTCACATTAAAAATTTAGGCACTGAGACCGGCTGTACAGAGGGGTGATTCACGGTTTTCTTCAGACCTTCCAAGAAATTGTCGTGTAAAACCTAACTTCCAATAACTTCCTGCTACATCCCATCTATTAACCATTCATTCGCTGCTGTAGGCCTATAATGCGAGTTACTATCAGGGTCGTGAAAGAAACCGTAAGTGATAATTAAATCAGTACAATGAAAGCCTTGTTACTGCAGTTAGCAATTACCTGTCTCGTCTATACCAAGAAGTTCAAGTGACCTTTCGCAGTGTAACTCTATCCTATACCACCACCACTTGTGCAAGAACGTTCTGGTATTTTCTGCAAGTATTCTGCACGTGTTTCACAATTTATTTCTTTCTCTGAAAGGATGTAATACCGATATTTTTTCCCCTATTGTGTAAACTTTTATATTTCACACATATTTGTTTTCATAGTAGGCGTGGTAACTTTGTCTGGAATTATGTGGCCTAAGAAGTAGGTATCTTGCAACCATTTCGATGTGCGATAAGTAAAATAAGTGAAGCTTGTCTTTCTCGCAGTGACAGACGTGCGAAATGTTAAAGGATTCTAAACAGGTTGCTTTCAAAGAAAATCTGACACGGCGCGACTTTTGACTGCTGAGAGTCGTTACACAGCGTGCTGCAATCGGAGGCTTGTAGAACACTTGGGAAAATCGTATTCTACTTGTAGGTTACGGAGGAAAAGCGGTGGCGCAGTTTGTTGAGGCACTGTGCTACAGGCCGGAAGGTCGCAGTTTCGATTCCCGATGGTGTCATTGGAATTTTTCATTAACATAATTCTTCCGGCCGCACTATGGCCCTGGGGTCGACTCAGCCTATAACAGTAATGAGTACCAGGAATATTTCCTGGGAGTAAAGGCGGTCAGTGCGTAAGGCTGACAATCTTACCACCTTCATGTGCCGATTGTCTTGAAATCTGGGAGCCCCAGCCTCCTGGAAAACCCAGAGCCTGTCCAGGCCTGTAATGGGATTGCTTTACATGTTATTTGTAGGTTACAGAAACTGAAGCCTAAACAGTAACTTTTACAACGCGATGAAGATTCTAAAGGTGCAGACACATTGTCTTGTTAAAAGGTTGTGCAGCAAGTTTACACTGGGAAATGCCTTTTTTTAAAACTGTATAAAGATGTAGCCCGTTACAAATATTTTAATGTATTATATTACAGTGTGAATCGTATTTTAAATTTGGAGCTATCTGGTAGAAATTGTGCATAGGAGAGATGTAAGTAGCAACAGCAAACACTTTGTTAACCGGGGGAGGGCATTTTGGAGTGTGAAGTGCGTCGCTGTTGTAGACGTTCTTAGGCTTACTCCACGTAATTATGATAGGAACTGTAAAAATGTCCAGTCATGTCCTTGTTATTGTTCTTTTATCACTTTCTAGAAAGTGATGAAAGAAATACGATCTCAGCTACTTAGCGCCTCAGCACAAGGCGTAACCTACATTATTCTCACTGATTGTATCTATTCTTCTCCTAGCTTAAGTAATTATATACACATATTTTATATATTACATTATATTTTACCCCCTAGCATAAGAAAGAGTCCCTATGGGGAATAAAGAAAAAACGATATCCAACCAGATGCATCCGGGACCATGGTACCCCGTAATATAATGATATCTCGCACCCGCCCCATTACGCCCAAGACCACTACACGCATGCTAGTATAGCCTAAGCTGTAAGTCCAACCACAACCTGATGATGACCCACATATAGGGTCGAAACATGTCGTTGTTGTAAACTCCTTGTAATAAAAACAAATATAGTTGTGTTCGACGTTAAGTGTTAACATGCCTAACTGCTTACTGTTGTACAAAACAAAACGGGGATGACGCACATTAGAAGTGTTTCCTGTTCCTTAATCCTCAAAATGAAGTTATTTCCTCCATCTCTTCCTCGGTCCTTCTATGTTCTTTCGTCCTTTTGGTTGATATTGTAGTGCTTGTTTTGGTATTCTATTTATGTCCATTCTCTGTACGTGTTGTAGCCAATTTTCCTGGTACTCTTTTATATCCTTTACTATGTTCTGTGCTCCCGTTTTCCCCTAATACATTGATTCTTTTCTTTATCTCGCTTTGTTATTCCAAGTAAGTGTCTCAAAAATTTCACCTGTGCTGCTTCTAAACGTCGTTCCTCTCTTTGCTTCAGTACCCAAGCTTCACTTCCAAATTTCAGTGCTGTTTTGGCTGTAAATATTATGAATTCTTGATTTTGTTTCTTTGTTAATTTTTTTTCCAAAATGTCTCCATATAGCTCCGTTTATTTTGTTATATGTTTACAATTTGTCTTCTAAATCATTTTTGTATTCTGATATGCGTAGGGCGTAAATAAATTTCTAGTCATACTTTCCACATTTATTGTCCCCTTTAGATGCAAATTGGTATTCGAAGTCTGCACGTAATGTTGTTGAACGTTTGTGAGTTCCGTGAAAATTGGCACAGGGAAAGCTGTACTTTTCTTAATAAATTAAATTACATTTGCGCGTGTACCGCGAAACCTTGTGACATTTTGGAAATAAAGAACGCCTTGTGAAAATATGCATACTGCGTTACGAAGATCAGCATTTGAAATCTTGTTGAATTAAACAAATGAAGTTTATTTTTTTATTTCATTATGAATATTCCCCTTGTGACGATTTTATTTACCAAACTGGCTTAATGTTATAGTGACAAGTCAAAGAAATGTTCCCACTTCGAATTTCAACTAATTATTCCACATTGTGTCATGTGTCTCAGCTCTCATATAATGTAAGGCAATGTAAATGTAATGTAGTTTAGCGTAGCCTACTCTAATTCCATATCGATCAGCTTCAGTGTTGTCTCAGATGTAGGGCAAGATGGAGCTTACAAAATTTTGAAGATGTGTTTCTTAGGTAAAGAAAGAGTCTGAGAACACTACTGCACTGTAGGAATCATGGTGAAATACAATCCTTTAAAATCCTGCCAGCGACAGGTGAATATTAATAATACATTTATCTCAGTATTTAACCAACTTGATGCACAAAATTTGTTTCACAATAAGTTTTATTTCATGCCTCTACATGTTTCGAGCACATGTGCTCGAAACATGTAGATGCATGAAATAAAACTTATTGTGAAACAAATTTTGTGCATCAAGTTGGTTAAATACTGAGATACATGTACTGAGATGCACGGTCAGCAAAACGTCAAAAATTAATAATACAGAATGATAAACGTAAGTTTCGACACCTTTCAACCCTCTTTGTATAACGGATAATCATAAAACTGCCTTGTGTTTAGATATTTCTTACATCATGACACACTTAGCACAATGCAAAAGCCTTCATCACGCATGGCTAGACAAAGATACTTAAGTAGGATGTAGTATTCCTATCGATAAAATATAGCGGATCGAACAGAATGGTGAACATCCCACTCAAATGATAGTAACTAACGTGTTTAGGGCGTTTTTGTTCCTGCTGCTATTTGAATTTTTAAGAAGGACTGGTGAATATTTCAACACTGTCATATACCACCACAAAACATGCCTGCAATTGCAAAAGTTGGAGTCTGTAGCTGCTGTATTTCGTTTTTCTATCGGTTGTAGAACATAGAACCGTATGTGGCGAGCTAATCAAATCACCAATTACTTGAGACTATTAATTAACTCATTAATAATTCTTGTATATTAATGTATTAATCATATAGTAACCGTCATTGGGTCTGCGGCCGCTCGCACGCTGGGATTGCAGGTTCGAATCCTGCCGGGGATAGGGATGTCTGTCTCTTTTGAATTTTGTTTTTTGTCAGGTATAGAGATCTCTGCGTCGGACTGATCACTCCTCCAGAGGAGTCCTGTCGAGTATGGTGTGTATGAGTGTGGTCGTGAAGCCTCGATAATGAAGAGACCTTGGCCCACTAGGGGCTGTTGCGCCATGGCAAAAGAAAAAAGTATTCAACGTCAGTACCCCCTGAGTTATTCCAATTACGCTCGACAACTAATACCATGCAGGATCGTGTCTGACCATTTTGATCCTTTAATTAACAAACCCCCGGCGTGCGACCGTTTGATAACGTACTTGTCGTGAAGTATGCAGGAGAGTTATTTATCAAATTTTCTCAGAAAAAATATTAACTGAATTCTTTACTGCAGATTATATGCCACCAAGTAAAATACAATGAAATAAAATGAAGTAAATATGAGGCAGCCTTTGATTAAGCGTGTGTCGTTTACTAGTTTTCGTCACGTTGTAATTAATTAAATCGATTAAACGAAACGCACTAAAATAAAAGAGCGAGTTAACAAAATGGACAAATTAAAACAGAATAAATAAAAGTAAAGTAAAATAAAGTTATGGGACAGACTGAAATTAAATAAGAAATAAGTATAAAACTAAAACTTTAAGGATAATTAAATAAGATTAATTGCAATAATATTCGCATTTGCAACATTGTGTGCTGTAGGACACCGTGGTCATGGCATATTTGAAAGTGCTATAGCTGCATTTGCCAAGAGATACTACAGAGCACCACGAACACGTGTGCTTGTTTAGCAGTCCCTCACATCAAAATCGAACCCTGGTTTGTCCCTTTAGGAAGCAGGTGTGTTGCTCTAAGATAAATGAAATATCTGATGCGTCATTCTTTTTGATGAAATACATGCTAGGAAGTCTGTGATGTGTAAGCCTGTACAAAGAATTCGACTTCATTCAGGCGAGCACAATGAAACTTAGGAGAAAACTTCGTATATGTTTATTTATTAGAAACAGGCTGCAGCGAGGAGAGTACAGGCTGCAGCGAGGAGGAGATTTCTATTAGAAGTTGGCAGTGTTCAGAATGACGATGTTCAGTGAATTAAGCATAACGTTCAAACCACGCATAGGAGAATATTTGTGTTCGAGATTAATGGGGAGTGATGAAAACGTCACGAAATTCGGAATCACGAACATCGTAATCCATTTTCAATGTAGGGTTTACTTAGCGTCTAGATGGGCTGTGGGTCCGACCAAACCTTCCTATTGAAGGATACCGCCACTCTTATCCTAAAGTGTCTGGAGCGGAATGATAATCTCTCACCTCCACCTGGTGCCGAGATTAAGAATGCGTGGATCTATGCCGCCCAAAAAATGGCCTGTCTCTTAACTTAGTACAGAAAGAATAATACCAACGTATTCCTTGCCGTTTCTCCATTCGCAGTGGATCTGTGTGGTAGATATTTTGTGTGTGATATACTGCTCAGAGTTATACGTATGTAAGTGACTGTAGGTGCATAGCTTCCATGACGATGTCTAGCGAGTAATGAATTGGAAAGTGTTTGGAAGGAAGCGGTTGAGGTGTAATCGAGGCACTGTCCATTCTTTTGCCTAAAGCGCGTGAAGATTACCCTGAACAAATCTAGGATACTGTGGGCCAAACCACCCCACCCCGCCCCCCCATGTCCGGAATTTTAGTTGATGAACAAAGACGCTTTTTGTAAACCCTGCACACCTACCGGTAGAAGAGGTTAGACGAAGTCCATGCTTCTCAATCTATTTTAGCGCACGGAAACCTAAAAAAAGCTACAGAACTTACTGAGGAGCCCCCTACCTGCCTATAGTAAGTCAAATATAGAATTAAATACCGACATTTGTTCATCTTTCATGTACATTGCATGTAAAAATCAATGGCTAACCTCAAATTGACCGATAACTTTAACGTTTCGCCTGGGACATCGACTGTCTACGGCGAACTGTGCTGATTGACTTGACTACAGAATCGGGAAGCTTCTGGATTGAAGCAGCGATTGATTGTGTGCTATGAGCGATGGAATGATTAGTGTCTAATGTCGGCACACGGGTTCTGATTGGTACATACAAATTTAGGACCTCCAATAAAACACTTCTGCCTTTACGTATTTTCGTCTCGTGGAATCCCTGACGCCATTTTGTGGAACCCAGTTTGAGAAGCTCTGAACTAAGTGAAATGAAGATTTAAAGGAAATCTCGGAATGGCTAGTGACCCGGCCCATATTCGAAACCCGAACTTTAATATAATACAACGCATTACCTCTATACCAATGTGACTGATCATGTAGTTGATGTAGCATCAAATGAAACGCTGAGACTCAGATGAACGCTGCAGAGTGGGCTGAATTATCAGTCGCTATGCAGCCACAATATGGGCCGGGAGAGCTCAGTCGGTATAGCGTCTCGCTACAAGCTGGACGGTCCGAGAATTCAATCGCGGTGGGGGCGAAATTTTCCGCGTTTGTCCAGAACGGCGCGTGGGCCCGCTGAGCCTCCTATATAATGTGTACCGGGTCTTTCCCGGGGGTAAAGCGGCCGGAACTTGGCGTTGACCACCAACCCCCATATAGTGCCGAAGTCAAAGAAAGAGTAGGGATATACCTCTACTACTCCTCTGGTCCTCCTTGGCCTGTTCGAGGGTAAACTTTACCTCTATGCAGCAACGATGTCGTCGGGTCCACGGGGAGCAGTTAGGTGATAAATGCGTTCTTTGTAGTGACTTATTTTTTGACTGACTCTTTCAATCACTCGCGCCAAATCGGACTTCCGTGGCTATGTAATCTAGGAATGGACTGACTCATTCATTTGCTCACTGACTGACTGACTGACCTCCGACCCTCCCTCACTGAGTCACATATTAACCGATAAACATTTTCGAGTGTAAAAAACTGAACAGTGCGTACAGGACTGAGGAGGCAGCTGCGTTTATCAGTACGTTGACGTGTCAAACATGCAAATGAGTGTAGAACGAATCTGTGACTAAGTAGTGGAATTTCTTCGAAGGAAACACCACTGTGATGCAAATAGCTCACTTGACACAAGTTAAACAATTAAAAATTTAAATTAGGTGTTCTTAAAAAGAATTAAAAAGAATAGTATGTTTTGATCTCCGCACTGCAGGTATCTCACTTGTTTGATGAATGGAGATCGTAATACATCTCCAGTGTTACGCACTGAAAGCGTGCATTTACAGAGGCCTTCTGTGCATGATGAGGATCTCAACGAAATGTTTACAAGGCAGAATAAGAAGGATATTCAGTTGGGCAACTCAGAACGGTAACAAGTGGGGCAGCCAACAGCAGGGGAAGTTGCATTTTCGGGATTCCGCACTAAGGACTGCTTCAGCCCATCCCTCAGTAACGCCATCTTTTAAATCAAGTGTTCTGTACACGTTTTTTTTGAGTAACATTTTGTAACTTGTTCTCGTAAGGTGAGGAGATGTTAAGATCGTCCCCCCAACTCTCCAGCTGAAAGACCGCTCCAGTTCGTCTGTCCGCGGCTGCTTATGCGATGTATTCGCAGCTACCTTGCGCAGCTGGAGGACGTATCCTCAGTCCGCGACCTGAGGAGGCACCATTTCGTGGTAACAGAGAGCCACTTAGGGTTGCGACCAAGTTAGGAAGGATAAAATGGTTGGGCTTGTGACATATGTGGTGGGGAGAAATGTACATAAGGCGATGTGGTGGGGAAAGGTGAAGGAAAGGGCTACTTGGAAGACTTAGACCTAGATGGAAGGATGGTACTAAGGTGCATATTAATGAAATAGGCTGTGAGGGTGAGAACTGGCTTAATCTGTCTCCGAATAGGAACAAGGAGCTGGCTTTTCCAATTTATCTTCGAGTTGTATAAAGTGTGGGGAATTCCTTGACTAGGTGACGATTTGTCAGCTTCTCGAGCAATCTGTTCCGAGGGTTGTTTATTAGTTTGCCTATACCCAAGTGCAAGAAACATTTTGGAACAATCAGAGTTCTTTTATCGGCATCTAAATGCTTGATTATGGAGCAGGGGTTGCCACAATGCAGCTGGCACATCTCATGTGTGCTGCTCGCGCAAGGTGCTTGCAAACAACAGAAAGCACTGGATGCCTTGAGGATTGTTGCTACCGTACGGTTTGATTTCAATAAAGCAATGGCTCTTCTAAAGTGCGGCCACCCAAGCTAGTCTAGCTGGTCACCCCTGTTCTAGAGCGTTATCACTACACCAACTTGCTCGGTCCGTATCTGAACAAATCCCACGGCATATTTTAGTTTTTTTTTTCCCTGACCGCTTCCAGCCGGTGGGCTATATTGTGTCTAGCACAGTAATACCCGCAGATTTACTATTCTAACTGCGGGAATTTCGTGCATGTATGTTACATTCATTGCAAATTGTGTTTGATGATGTGGGACATAATGAGATGCAGTAATACGTAGGTTACGGGCTAGACAGGGAGGAATGCAGTTCGTTGCGTGGAGTTTCAGGGGATTCCAGAGTAATGTAATTAAGGAATCGTGTTTCTATGTTATGTTGGGTTGAAACCAAATACACGGGTCGTGTAGGCCGAAATGTAATGAGATTACAGTGACTCACCAACACTGGACCTGCTTTCTACCATAAATTGTCATGGCATGCTAATTAACAGTGTTAATAATAATTGATAAAAACTTGTGTAATATTCTGAACATGAGTTGTGGATTATTTTTGTTGTGAGTGTGAACTTGAGCATTCTGAAAACGGGATTCTGGGACGAATATTTAGACCTAAGAGGCGGAAAGTGAAAACTACATAATGAGGAGCTTAATGGTCTGTGTTCCTCACCCACTATTGTTCGGGTGAAGAAATCGGGAGGAATGAGATGAGCCGGTCATGTAGCGCGTATGGGGGAGAAGAGAGGCGTATACAGGGTTTTGGTGGGGAAACCTGAGCGAAAAAGACCACTTGGAAGACCCAGGCTTAGATGGGAGGATAATATTAAGACGGATCTTCAGGAAGTGGGATTTTGGGATATGGACTGGATTGAGCTGGCTCAGGATAGGGGCAGATGGCGGGCACTTGTAAATGCTGTAATGAACCTTCGGGTTCCATAAAATGAGGAGAATTTCTTGACTAGCTGAAAACTGGTTAGCTTCATCAGAAGGAATCTGCTCCAAGGAGTGAGTAATTAATAGGCGGAAAGTAACAGGAGAGTTGAGAAAGTAGCATTGTAAGAAGGTTTAATCGATACTCATGGCCAAAAATTAATAAGACAATGGAACCAAAGATTATATAAACGGCACAAGTTCCGAAAAAAAATCTTATCCGTGTTTTGATTTATTATTCACCAGGCACTTTTCGACAGAAATGTTTAAAAGTGAAAATTTTAGGCTTTATTCGCGCATGTGGTTTTAATCGGACAGTGAGGGAAACTTTGAGTTGTTCAACATTTCGGTAGGGAAGGTCCTAAACATATTTACTCAATATCTGTGACGCAGATACTCTGCAGTCGGTTGAAAGCCATTCCTCATGGGTGTGTTAAGTACGCAGCATCAAACCTTGCAGGCCTTGCTGTTGCCTTACTCGTCGGACGGACGGAGGTAAACAATAAGTGAAACGTCAGGATTCATTGGAAGAATTTTCCAGTTGACTGTCAGCGGCTTTGCAGCCGCGCCGCAACCTGCTGATAAATAAGAAGTGTGAAAAGTTTATTCAGACGGACTAGACGTTGTCTGCCGAGTACATCTTTATTATCTCGCCTACCTCTTCATCCTTTATGTACATTTCTTTCACGTAAAATTTCTGCTAAATCTTGACCAGCCTGGGGTGACATTACGTGACGAAAATAAGTCGTTCAAGATCTATTAGTGTCGACACCATATAACTAGATTTTATGGAAATGTGGAAATAGTTTCTGACATCGACAATGCTGAAGAACAGACACATATCCCCATTATGCCTTCATTTTGGCAGTTTGCTTACAGAAATCTTTGGCAAGTTCATTGGACAGATTTCATCCTGAAGAACTCATTTGGAGTCGACTAAGAAATTATTGGCCTTTATTAGGTAAGACGAATATTCATTAACATTTGGACAAAAGACAGTCATTGCACCTTATTAGGATCCAGTTTAACCCAATATAACCCTCCGCAATCTCTTTATTTGTGATAATTTTTATATTATTATCCCGTCTGTGCCTACGTCTTCCCTTCATTTCGAAAATGACGTCCGTACGCAGTCTTACATCTCAGATGCGTGTGTCCTTACATCTCCCATACATGCTCTTCGCGCAGCTAGCCTTATCTTGCTTGGTTTTGTCGTCCTTATTGGGCTTTGTGAAGGCCCCTCGTATGGTCTCTATCCCCCTGATGCTGCATGCCTCTTAGGCGGTTAACATCGTCACCACCCCCTTCTATGAAGGTGAGAGACCATGTCCCCGTCTGACACTACGTTCATTTCGCAGCCAGCAGATGATTTGTTGTCAAACACGCAGTTTTTAATGTCTCCCTGACCCCGATTACCTTCCCCTAGCACCCGCTGCCCGCATCTCTGTAAAATTTATAGCTTGTATTTGTCTGCTTAAATGACAAGGTTTCCATTCGCTTTCTTAATAACTGAGAGGCGTGATTTTTAGGTCAAAAGCCGATTACTTCAGTCACGAAGCGTGATTTATGTTGCGTGCCGCCCGTGATAGTTACGTCATCATGTACTTTGTTCCAGAAGTAGTGACAGTCGACAGCCAGAGGAGATAACCGTCTCATAGGTAGGTGAATGAAATAAAAAACTTAAGGAGTTTCTGGCTGATTTGGTACAGATACATTTGGTACAGCTTAGCCGTTTGTCGATATATGCCCAGATCTGCCACACACGTTATATGTTGCTGATTCGCTCTGATGGTTTGCTGTGTATAAAGGTGCACACAGTAAGTCTCGATTTCTTTCTTCGCATTTTAAGGTTTCATTTGCCACACGCTCGTACTTCCAGCACTGTCTTTCGTTCTGAAAGTTCGTACTGTGCCTAGGTCATATGTAGTTTCCATGAAACGTATAGATTCCCAAATAAAACGCTAACCCAGAGTTGTGTATTATATTCCTATCAGAATGACGTCTTCTTTTTCTTTAGTAGTGGTTTATAGTTGTTCTCGTGTGATGTACAGTACATACTGCAGAACGTATATCGGGGAGAAGAACAAGAGTGACTTAAAATTGTATTTTCTTCTTACAAAATTGATTAAAATGACCAAAAATGATTGCATTTATGCTTTGCATTGATGGGGTGAAGAAGCTTAAGAGATATATGTCTTATGAGTGTGAATTCTTCCCATATTTATTAACTGGCTATGTGGAGAGGACTCTTGCTTCAGAAACTAGCAGGCTCTGAACTGGTCACTAAATCTCCAGTCTTCTGTTATAAAACACTGTTTTTCTACAATTTTTTTTGCTGCCTTCTGGGATATGCTATTTTGAAATTTGGTGAAAGAGTACCGACGTTTCGGAAGAACTTTCTGGGTCTATAATCAGAATAGGTTTTGAAAGCGGAGAGCATGCTCCTCTGAAACTTCTACCTGTGAGAAGCTTCATGATCTGTACACTCAACAAGTATTAACCGGCTGATGAAATCAAGAATTATGAGATGGGCGAGGGATGTGGCACTTACGGAGGTGAGGGGGTTACCATACACGGTTTTGGTGTGGAAATCTGAGGGAAAGAGTCCACTTAGAAGAAGCAATCGTAGATAGGAGGATAATATTAAAATTGTTTTTAAGAGATCGATTGGGAGCACGTGGACTAGGCTCATCTGGCTCAGAATAGGGACAAGAGGCTTGCTTTTGTGAGCACGGTAATGAGCTTTCGGTTTCTGTAACATATGGGAAATTTCATGGCTAGCTGAGGAAATATTAGCTTTTAAAGAAGGGCTGTTATTCGCTGTGGCGTACCGAGGAGGGGGGGTTTGGGGGGTTCAACCCCCCCCCCCCGGAATTCCGAAAGCCCT
>Ga0123352_10015655_pt1 | contig 12075 bp, 9 predicted proteins | sample TergutLab28metaG_FD_89700 | JGI IMG/M metagenome (GOLD analysis project Ga0123352, IMG submission 89700) | Labiotermes labralis P1 segment gut microbial communities from Petit-Saut dam, French Guiana - Lab288 P1 | ecosystem: Host-associated > Arthropoda: Insects > Digestive system > Gut ... | reverse complement strand
TATCTTCGTCAAATGCCACATAGCTTATGTCTATTTCGTCTATTACGCGGAAGCCTGTTAGTGCAAAATCATTGGGGTTTGTTACGGTTATCATGTAGGTGATGGTGTCGTTTACACTTGCTGCATTTCTGTTTGCTGATTTTGTAATGGATGGTGCTTGTTCAACCAAAACTTCTGCTCTGTCTCTGTCGATTTCGTTGAATAGGATACCATCTTGCAGTATGGCAAGGTTGTGGATGATTCCGTCGTTCGCTGGGGCGGCTGTTACCGTCACATCAAACATGATGGTAAGACCGTCCGTGGCAAGTGATGGGATTGTAAATGTTAGTTCGCTTGTTGTATCGTCAAAATCATAATCAAACCCTGGTTGATTAGGATTGCCAAAGTGTCCCCAGCGTACGTTGCCTGCAAAGTCTACGTAGTCGGTTTCCAGCGTGTCTACTACCTGCAAATTTAGAATAGGTGCATTTGTCGGGTTTTGTATTGTGAATGTATAGGTGACTGTATCGCCTACTCGAACATGACCGCCGCTTGGTACGCTTGATGTTTTCCTGATTGTTGGGTCGATTGATGGAGTCGCTGGAGGCCGGCGGAAGTTTACGTCATAGTTGTTTAGCCTGTGGGTGTTGTACGGTGCATTTGCCGGGGATACTGTGGTTGTGCCTGGAACGAAGTGGATATCGGTTACGTCCCAGTTGTTTGGTGGTTCAAACAGACCGTTACCGGCAGTGTTGCCGCCGAAGACAACGGATGATGCGATTTGAAGGTGCCTGTATGCGTTCGTAGCCATATCGGGATTGTAGTCATGGAAGCCTGCCCACACGCCGCCGCCATCTAGCCCAGCGTGGTTGTTGGTTATACTGCCGCCTAAAGCATGAAAGGTATGCCAAAAAGTTTCGGTTTGGTCGGCTGTTGTAGTGTGCCCAAGCTGATTTACGTTAACGCCGCCGCCATCTAGTAGTGCAGTGTTGTTGTCAATTATACCGTTGTGCATGATAAAACGTCCGAAGGAATCGTCTTGCCAAAAATCTCCAGTTACAACCACTCCACCGCCACGTGTTTGGCTCCAATTGTTGCGAATAATGCCGTCGTGCATGAAAAAATCACCTCTTACAGACACGCCACCGCCGCCAGAACTGTTGTACGCACGGTTGCCATGGATAATTCCGCCATGCATATACATAGTGCCGCTAAATACGCGAACGCCGCCACCGCCGCCCATGGCACCACGATTGGTTATATTGCCGTAAATCTCACCGCCATGCATATTAAATATGACTGTTGTGTGATTAATGTTTACTCCCCCGCCGGCACCCATTGCATGGTTTTTATTTATGCGTCCGGCATACATATTAAATGTGGAGCCTACTCCAGCCAGTTTGACACCGCCGCCGCCATGACTACTGCGGACAAAATTTGAATCAATAAGCGGAGATGGATGGTTTGCGTCGCCATTACCAGGCTCGCCAAGTTCAGGCATACGCATGGTAAACAATCCGCCGTGATGGACTGAAACTCCCGCACCTCCATATGCTTCATTGTCCCATATTCTTCCGCCTGTCATAGTGAAATTTGAACCTACGTTGCGCACACCTACACCGCCACCGCCGTTACCAACTGCTCCCAGCGAGATGTTTCTACTAATTTCGCCACCATGCATATTAAATGTACCATTGTTTGCTACGCCACCGCCAAAGTAGGGCTCGTGAACGATATTGTCGTGTATAACGCCGCCATTCATGGTAAATGTACCAGCATTATTGACACCCACGCCACTTCCTGTTGTGAAAATATTATGACGGATATATCCATCATTCAAAACAAAAACACCGCCAGCATTCACATCAACACCGCGGCCAAGCCCTGTAACTACGCCACCGTTCATATTAAATAAACCACCACTGCGCACGAAAACCGTGCCGCTAATAGTATGCGTTCCACTCAAATTAAGCGTGCCATATACATGAATATTTCCTGTTATACCTGCGTTTACATCCACTATTACATCAACAGGTACTTCATACCCGTCCGCAACGGGTACAAGCAGTGCATTCGACATCGACATCGTTGGCATGACAACAACCACTTCACGCATTGCTTCAAATACTTCTAAAGTAATAGGATGCATTGCGCCATACATTACAGTAAACACATTGTATGGAAATTCGCCATAAATATGGAACTCACCATCATCTATGATAAATACTTCAACCACTGTATAATCTTCATCAATAGCTGTTACACCATACAGCAAGCAAATATTTTCATCCCCTGCTTCCACAAAAAATATGCTATCGCCTGTTAGACTTTCTGGGAATGTGAATGTAATACTATGCTCATTTGCAAATGGCGGAGATGACCCTAGCAGTTCATCGTCGGTTAGTTCTTCTTCTGTTGGGTCATCCGTTGCGCTGTCGGTTGGTTCTTCTGTTGGATATTCCTCGGTTGAGTCATCTGTTATCCCGTCATTTGTTGGGTCATCAGTGCCTGTATCTGTGTCGGCATCGGTTGGTGTATCAGTGCTGGGGTCACTGGTTCCCAATTCTTCTGTTGGTTCATCTGCACTGGGTGTTTCCGATGTTGCATCTTCTGATGTACTGTCATCGCTAGCACCATCTGTTTGCGCATACCCACTACCTGAGTAGCCTACCGCAAAAATAGCATCAAGATGGATGGCGCCCAGTGCTAAAACCATCGCCATCATTAATGCTGCCACGCGTAGTACGGATAGTTTTTTCAACCTTTTCAATTTTACTGCCATGTTGTTTCCTCCCCTTAATTTCGCGCTTTGCGCGTTGGATTATATGACCAAATGCCGTTGCGTTTCGCTTGCGGCATTTTGAATCCTTTGTTCGCGATGCTACTCAGTATCCAATGTGTTACATGTCAAACAAACCCTGTAAATTAGGCAATAAAAAAGGCGAAGATGCTTTCATCTTCGCCCTAGTAATACAATATGTACTTACAAAAACCTCATTTTCTCTGCACTTACAACCATCATGTAACACATTGGATAGTATGTTACATAGTACAAAACAGCTCCCACCAGGTGGGGCATTCCATCGCACGGAACGCCCACCCAAATACAAAAGGAGGACACCCTACATGGAACTCACACAACCCATTCGCAATGCGAAGGATGTCTACAAATTTTTAAACTACTTCAAAACCCAAGGCCACAAACGCAACTACTTATTGGCAACCCTAGGCGTTCACACTGGCCTACGCATTTCAGATATTCTCCATTTGAAATGCGACCAGCTATATAACTTCAACAATGGTACCATACACAAAACGATTACTATTACCGAGCAAAAGTCAAGAAAATCAAAAACAATCGCGCTCAATAAAACCATTATCTCTGCTTTGAAAGCATATTTTTCAGAGGCAAAACCAGGCAATCCGCTGATTTTAAACCCACAAACGGGTAAGTCAATCGGGCGCGTACAAGCCTATAGAATAATAAGCGAAGCGGCAAAAGCCGTTGGCATAGCGTACAATGTTTCATGCCATAGCCTGCGCAAAACCTTTGGCTATCACGCTTGGAAAGGCGGCGTATCGCCCGCGGTTATCATGCATATATACAACCACAGTTCTATGACAACCACTCAAAGGTATTTAGGCGTTGCGCAAGATGATTTGAATGCGGTTTATATGCAGCTATGTTTTAGTAAACCTCAGCGCATGTAATGTGATATTGACTATGAAGTAACTATAAAGGATAAATCCATAAAAAGCAACCCCCAAACAGGTAAGATGCAAAAATTGGCGGTAAGATGCAATTTACAATTCAACTTCTTGCATTTTGCAAGAAGTTGAATGTCTCAAGCAATTGAATGCACACGACTGTATCACACCGTTTTTTATGATAAAATACAGGCGATAAGAATAAACAAATTGCGAGAAAGGTACCATCCCCATGCCACACTGGAACACACGCGGCTTACGCGGCAGCGCATTTGAAGAAATGATTGACCTAACAAACCAACTGTACGCCCAGCATAACTTAGCCATCATCCAAAAAATCCCTACCCCCATCACGCCTGTAGCAGTAGACAACAAGGCGCGCACAATCACCTCGGCCTACTTCGAAAAAAAAAGCACAGTCGATTTCATTGGCGTTGCCCAAGGCAAAGCCATTTGTTTCGATGCAAAAGAAACCCGCCAACTCAACCTTCCATTAAGAAACATTCATCCACACCAAATAGAATTCATGGAAAACTTCCGCAACCAACAGGGCATTAGCTTCCTATTAGTATACTTCACAACAAAGGATGAAATTTTCCTCATCCCCAGTCAAGACCTTGCAAAACATCACGCCAACGCAAAAAAAGGCGGGCGAAAGTCGATTCCGTACAACGACTTTAACCCGTCTTACATTGTGCCCAATAAAAATGGCTTTCCTGTACATTATCTTATCGCAATCAATGCGTATCTTTCCGCAACTGTTAAATAGGCATTACAAAGGTAGCAATGGCCACCGAATGCAGGATGGACGCGGCGTTTACAAACAAATGGAATATCGAGTGCATATATTTTTTCTTTTTGCCTATCGCATAAAATAATACGCCCACAGTGTACAACACACCGCCTGTTAAAATCAGTACAAAGAATGGCGCGCCCAACACTTCAATCAGCAGATTGATTCTAAAAACAATCATCCAACCCATGCCAAGGTAGCAGGCGATGGCAAACTTGGCAAAACGTTTGCGGTCTATGGCTGTCAGCGTGATGCCAATCGCCGCAAGCCCCCAAATGACTCCAAAAATCAGCCATGCGTCTAAGGGATGCGCATAGCGGAACGCCCCCAGCACAATTGGCGTGTAGGTTCCCGCAATCAGTACATAAATCGTACAATGGTCTAAAATACGAAAAACCCGCTTAGGCAAGCCCACATGCAACCCATGATAAATACTAGACATGGTAAACAACAGTATCGCAGAAAAACCATAGACCATGCCGCTCACCACACCCATCACATTGTGATGAAACGCCGCCACAATCACACAGGCCAAAAGCGCGACCAAACCCAGCCCACCACCAACAATGTGGGTAATCATATTAAACCGCTCTTCACCACGGGTATAATTAGGCAATGAAATGTCCACTAGCAAAAACCTCCTTTTTATCTTTGTATTTTAATTCCTTAACTATTGAACTGTCAACGTCAACTGGTGTATTATATAAGGACATTTTCATGAGACAATTTACTAAGATTGGCGGAATTCATTTAATGAGTGCAATAAATCTTACACCATTCAGCAAAGACGCGATTTTTACTGACGAAACGCAGCAGTTTGTAACACCTTATGACCCAAACCCAGGGGATAGTGTCGAATTTAAATTTCGTGTCGCAAAAGACGATACCTGCAAAGTACGCCTTCATATTTGTGGGCATCATGCACTAACAATGACAAAAACATCCAATGACGAACTGTTTGATTATTTTACAACACACACCATAGCCCCTAAAGAATCCATGCGGTACTACTATTCTGTAGAATGGGACAGACAAACGTTTTTTTATAATAAACGCGGGCTGAGTCCAGACTTAGACGGTCACTATCATTTTAGACTAGTGCCTGGGCTGAATATGCCCTTATGGTCAAAAGGTGCCATCATGTATCAAATTTTTGTAGACCGTTTCTACAATGGCGATACAACCAACGATGTGGTTAAGCATGAATATTCATACCTTGGCAAAACAGCCATTGCCATGGAATGGGACAAAGACATCGCCGCTGGGGATTTCTGCAATTTCTATGGCGGTGACTTAAAAGGTGTCATGGATAAAATGGGATACCTAAAAGACCTAGGTGTGGAGGTTATATACCTAAACCCAATTTTTGTATCCCCCAGCAGCCACAAATATGACACACAAGATTATGATTATGTAGACCCGCATTTTGGTGTAATCACCGAAGACGGCGGCGACGTGTTGCAATTTGAACGCGTACACAATAAGTTTGCCACCAGATACATGAAGCGGGTTTCCAGCAAGGCAAACCTTGAAGCAAGCAACGCATTAATGATTGACTTCATAAAAAAAGCACATCATCACGGCATGAAAGTCATCCTTGACGGTGTATTTAACCACTGTGGCAGTTTCAACAAATGGTTGGATGTGGCTGGCTTTTATCAGCGCGCGGGTGAAACCGACGGCGCATATCATTCAGAAGAAAGTCCATACAAAAACTATTTTCTATGGCACGAAGGCGGTAAATGGCCAGGCAACGACCATTATGACGGCTGGTGGGCAAACTCCAATCACCCCAAATTAAACTTTGAAGATTCACAGGAACTATACGATTATATCATTGAAATCGGCAAAAAATGGGTGTCTCCGCCCTACAACGCCGATGGCTGGCGTTTAGACGTCGCCGCTGACCTGGGTCGAAGCCCGGAAATGAACCATAAATTCTGGCGTGATTTTAACGATGCCGTAAAAACCGCCAACCCCGAAGCCATCATACTTGCCGAACATTATGGCGACCCTTCTCCTTGGCTAAACGGCAGGGAATGGGACACGATAATGAATTATGATGCCTTCATGGAGCCATTAACATGGTTTCTTACCGGCGTAAACAAACACAGTGAAGAAAGCCGCCCCAACTTACGCGGCAACGCAATGGCATTTGAAAATGCAATGCGTCATCACATGGCCTATTTAAATGTACACGCATTGCAAACCGCCATGAATCAACTATCAAACCACGACCACTCAAGGTTTCTGACGCGCACAAGCGGCATGACTGGGCGGCTGCATACCGTTGGCCCGCGCGCCGCCGAACGCGGCATCAATAAAAATATCATGATGGAGGCCGTCGTTTTCCAAATGACATGGCCAGGGGCACCCACGGTCTATTATGGTGATGAAGCAGGACTCATGGGCTGGACTGACCCAGACAACCGCCGCACATTTCCATGGGGCAAGGAAGATATACTGCTCACAGACCTGCACAAAGCATTGATTGCGCTGCGCAAAGCATACCCTGTACTACGCCACGGCTCGGTAGAATTCTTGTGGACAAACCACGGCTTCCTATCCTTCGGGCGTTGGGACGACAAACAGAAAATGGTGGTAGCCATCAACAACAACCCAAAGCCCGTTGACGTCCCGCTGCCCGTATGGAAACTAGGCATTTCTAAAGGAACGATGACTCAAGTGATTACCACTGGAGACAACATGTTCCAAGAAACGCCGCGAAAATATGATGTCGTTAACGGCGAAGTGAGTGTGTCAGTTTCAGGGTACGGTGCTGTTATTTTGCAATGTCCTTAAAAATATTTCTTATTTCTTTTTCAACCATGCGGTTGGGAATAAGCGGTAGTGCTTTTTTGAGTATAGTAATTTCAATGCATTCTGCCTTGACGATATACTTCCCCTCAACCCCATTTGATGAAATAAATCCGCTCGCATCATCACCGTCAAGTTTACCGCCGTGAGACGCAATCTTTTTCCGCAAATTTTCAAAGGTTGTTTTCATATCCTTTGGCTTGTCAATTTTAAATGAATATTTCAAGTCAAACACCATCCAAGCTTTTTATTTACTATATGATGGTGTTTGCCAATAAGACACAAAAAAACCTGCATCGTTGTTGATACAGGTTTTTTTGTGGATTTATATTTTGTTTAAACCAAGTGGTGCGAAGTGCATTTGCCCTCCGCTAAGAGTGCCCCGAACAGGACTTGAACCTGCACGGTCTCCCGCTAGAACCTAAATCTAGTGCGTCTGCCAATTCCGCCATCGGGGCATTGCCACAACGAATATTTTAGTGCAATTTGCGAATAAAGTCAATCAAATTTTTTATTTGGCAGTCACATTTTTTCTATTCCATGAATATACTAACCTTACGGAAAAGGATGTGATAAAAAATGTATGGAATTGGTGGCATAGCAAGTCATAAGGCAAATGCACTCACCGCAGCTCAAATTTGTGACGGAATGCTAACGGCTTTAAAAAGCCGGGGAACGGGGACCCAAGGTACATATGTATCTGAAGAAGTTTGCTTGCTATATACAGGCAATAATAGTCCCGAGGATGGAAAGCAACCTGTACGCACAATGCTGGGGCAGAAAGCGTATGTATTGGTATACGATGGGGAACTGTATAATAAGGAAGCGATACGTCAAGAATTAGTCACTTTAGGGTATCAATTTCAAGACTCCAGCGACGCAGCCGTTGTTTTATATGGCTACATGGCATGGGGTCAAAATTGTGTGGAGCGTTTCAATGGTGTATTTGCCTTTGCCCTTTGGGACAACAACCAACTATTTATGGCGCGAGACAGGCTTGGGCTTCGCCCATTATATTACTCCATTGGCGCGCACGGGTTAGTTTTTGCTTCAACAATAAAAACGCTGCTGGCTCACCCGCAAATTCGCCCGGCTATTAGCGCGGAAGGCGCGGCAGAAATTTTATTGCTTGGCCCAGGCCGTTCGCCTGGTTGTGGTGTATTTAACGGAATAAACGAATTAGAACCTGCCAGCTACGCGATATACTCAGGCGGGCGAATAGAAACTACCACTTATTGGAAGCTAAAAGCCCGCCCCCATCGCGAAGATTTTGGCGAGACAACAGAAAAAGTAAAATCCTTACTGGTGGATTCAATAAAATTGCAAACCTCCAGCAAAATGCGCATGGCAACGCTACTGTCGGGCGGGCTTGATTCTAGTGCGGTGGCAGCATTGTCTCGTTCGCGGGAAAGTTTTTCGGTTGACTACTTTGGCAATGACAAGCATTTTACTGCAACCGCATTTCAGCCAGAAGAAGACAGCGAATATATTACGCGCATGGTCAATTTTCTGGGGCTAAAACATCGTCGCATTGTACTGGGCAGCGACGAACTGGCCGACGCGTTAGAAGATGCAGCAGACGCCAGAGGTTTACCAGGCATGGCCGATGTTGATGCATCGCTATTATTATTTTTGCGTGAAGTAGGCAAAGAGGTTCAAATCACACTTTCGGGTGAAGGCGCAGATGAAATTTTTGGCGGATACCCATGGTATCAAGATGACGAAAGGCTTTTTGCAAAAACATTCCCATGGTCGCAATCCACAGAGTATCGCGCAAAATTCATAGAACCCTCACTGGCACAAAAAATAAATACCCCCGAAGCATATGTAAATTCCCGATTTGAAAAAACAATGACCACTGCCGAAACCCTCTATGACGACGACCCAAGAGAAGCGCAAATTCGCAAAATGTTTATGCTGAATCTGCACTGGTTTTTGCAGACATTAGCAACGCGCAACGATTCAATGGCATCTGCCGCAGGCATATCCGTCCGCACACCTTTTTTAGACTATCGCTTAGTTGAATATCTTTACAACGTGCCATGGCATTTTAAAAACCATAATGACCACGCCAAAGGCCTCTTGCGCGAATCACTCAAAGGCTTGCTGCCCGATTCTGTACTTTGGCGTAAAAAAAGCCCGTACCCCAAAACGCACAACCCAGCCTACCTTAAATGGGTAACAGACATGCTAAAAGCCACCGATTCAAACGCACCTATTTTTTCACTGGTAAGCAAAACCGCATTGTCAAACTTGTTAAAGGAAGATTCTGGCGTTAACTGGTATGGCCAACTCATGGCATATCCGCAAACTATTGCATATTTTTTGCAAATCAATTCATGGATGAAAAAATATTCTGTGATTGTTGAATAATTCTTATTTTCCCTGTTGCCAACTGGTGCGATTGTGATAGAATATTAAGACAGAGTCTCGGTAAAGGAGTACTAGCAAATGATTGATTTCAAAGAAGAAATAAATAAATACAAACCCGTCCGCACAGTAGATGAAGTTGAGACTGCACTAAAAGATGAGGTGCTGGATATTATGGATTTATTGCAATACATTTCAGGAAAAACAACTCACATGGATTAAAACATGCTAAGAAGGTGCGTCATATATGCAATGCCCAAACTGCAACACAAAATTTAATACAGGAAACAAATGTCCACAATGCAATGTAGATATTGTGATTTACACAGGCATCTCACGCCTGTCTAATAGGCTATATAACCAAGGTTTAGAAAAACTTAAAAACGCCGACCTAACCTATGGAATAGAATCACTGAGGAAAAGCATAAGTGTAAACAAAAATAACATCCCAGCGCGAAATTTGCTGGGTCTTGCTTTACTTGAAGTAGGACATGTTGGCGAAGCACTAAAACACTGGATTATCAGTACATCCCTACTCAAAGAAGAAAACCCAGCCCAAGGATACATTGATAAAGTAAACAAAAGCAGCCGAAACCTAGAAAAGCTAAACGATGCAACAAATATGTACAACACCGCATTAGGTCATATCAAACAGAAAAGTGATGACCTGGCAATCATCCAATTAAAAAAAGCAGTAGAAACCAACCCGCGTTTTATTGATGCAATCAATTTGCTGACATTATGCTACTTGATTCAAAGTGACAAAGACCGCGCCGCTACCTGTGTAGAAAAGGTGTTAATGCTAGATGTCCAAAACCCAACGGCATTAAACTATTATAATGTTTTATACCCAGGAAAACCGAGAGGAAAGGTACGCGCCGCCGCACCGCCACGCAAACAGCCAGTGGCCGCAAGCAATCCCGTTTCATATCAGTCGATGAGTATGCAAGAGAAAAAATCGACCAATTTTCATATTGCAGAAATTCTTTCGTTTATCATTGGTGTGGTTTCTGCCGCTGCCATTGTGTACTTTTTGCTTATTCCCGCTTTTGAACGTGACCATGAAGCGGAAATAGGACGTGTAAGGCAAGAGATTACAGAGGCCCAAACCGTTCACGAAGAAAATATCAATGAAGTGACCGCTGCTATGGAAGTATTAGAGCAACAAATTAGCGACCTCAATAACGTAATTACCACACGCGATGCGGGTATTGAAAGGCAAGACCGTATTATCCGTGTGCACCAGGCCTACTGGCATTTCTCAAACGACCAAATGCAGGAGGCCGTTGACATCATCGACATATTAGAAAGAACCGATGATTTGCCCTTTGACATAGAACGGCGTATAGAAGACATTCGCGAAGGTGCATACCCTGTGCTGGGTCTATCTCATTATAACACTGGCTTGGCCGCGTTCAACGCGAACCCACGCGATACCTATTTGGCCAGAGTAAACCTAGAGCTGGCATTCCGTTTCATGGATGCGTACGCCAACCAGTACAACGAACTTCTATTTATGTTGGGCACTTTAAACTACGATGACGAAAGATTTGAAGAAGCCGAAGCACTGTTATACGCTTTGCGGGAACGCGCACCAAACCACCGTCCGCAAATGACAACCAATATGCTAAACAGCATTGCCGATCAAGAAGATTAAATGCCCTAACGTATCATGACAGACGTTTTTGCCGCCAACCGATTACAAAAATACTTCGTATTTTCGTATGGTCAGACTTTATGTTGAAACATGCGTACATCTATTCAAAAGGAGGTTAACATGATGAAATCTGTTTTTGGATTAAACGAAAATATTGCCGCCGCACTAAGCTACATTTTTGGGCCGTTTTCTGGCATAGCTGTGCTGATTATGGAACGTGAGAACAAATATGTACGCTTCCACGCTCTGCAATCGACCATTTGGTTTATATTTTTAATGGTGGCAGGCTGGGTGCTTCGCTTTGTAGGCGCAGTGTTTGGGGTCATACCTATTCTTGGCTGGCTTGTAGGCATTGTGGCTGGTTCGGCACTCTTTATCGGCAGTGTTTTGTACGTGGCAAGTAAAATTTATTTGATGCTGAAAGCTTATGGTGGTGTGACGTTTAAGCTACCAATCATTGGCGAAGTGGTTTGGAATCAGATTAATGGATAATTAAACAAAGCGTGTTTACGCGCTTTTGTTACCGACAAGACGCCTAGGAATTGCGAAGCAATTTCCTAGGGTATAAAAAATCTCGTCATTGCACCTAGCGTGCGATGATGAGATTTTTATTTGTACATAATTATTTCAATAAAAAACAAAAGCTTCCAAGAAAGCCTTGGAAGCCTTGATAACCCACATGTACGCGAAATGATTCGAACACTCGACCTTCTGATCCGTAGGAAGTTACTATGATTTTTAATTTTGCTGG
>Ga0123352_10015654_pt1 | contig 12075 bp, 8 predicted proteins | sample TergutLab28metaG_FD_89700 | JGI IMG/M metagenome (GOLD analysis project Ga0123352, IMG submission 89700) | Labiotermes labralis P1 segment gut microbial communities from Petit-Saut dam, French Guiana - Lab288 P1 | ecosystem: Host-associated > Arthropoda: Insects > Digestive system > Gut ... | reverse complement strand
AGAAGCTGTAATTACAGCTGTACGAGCTGCTGATGATGGGTGTCAACACCCGAAACATGTAGAGCTGCCTACAGAAATGTAATAAACTGAATAAGTCGCATCTTGTTGGACAATTATTAAATTCGATTCACAATGCACGGACCCATATATATAAAATAAATAATTAGACACTTTATTTAAAAGTACAAAGTGCTTGAAGAATCGCACTATTTTTTTTTTAATTTCCTCTTTGCATTTTGCTGACGTTTGCCTTCTCACAACACCGGTACATGACGAGTATCGTAACGAAACATTAGCGTTAGTTTTCAACAACTTTTTAAGGCTTAAAAATTTATTTTACGTTAAGTAAAACTCAGTTTCTTGAAGTTTTGGGTTGCAGGCGTGGAGATTATTATCACTAGTAAATTGGTAGGGGTTGCAGTAAGTGGCTGAGGCACGTCTTACGCTATTGAAGTTAGCAATCCACAACGGTAAACGTCCTCGTGAGGGCATGAGAAAAAGTTTTATTTAGTCACACTATTAGAGAACTAGCCGGTCACAGTGACCGCGCGGTCTAAGGCGTAGGTCTGCGGCCGCTCGTCTGCTGAGATTGTGGGTTCGAATCCCACCGGGGCCATGGACGTCTGTCTGTAGTGAGTGTTGTGTGTTGTCAGGTAGTGCGACGAGCTGATCACTCGTCAAGAGGAGTCCTACTGACTGCGGTGCGTCGTTGTATGTGATCTAGAACCTCGTGCATGAGGACGCCCTGGACCACTGGGGGCTGTCGCGCCAAAAACAAATTAGAGAACTGTTCCTATGAAGTTTCACGTGACGTAAGAGAGAAAATCGTTCCTCTAATTTGGTGGGTTATTAGCTTAGTCTCAAAGCCAAAATATTCAGACAGACGTACATTAGTGCACTTTATATGTTCCATAATTCATTCATTAATCGCATGTATAAAATAACAAAACCAAGGAATGCGTACAAGTTTATTAAAATTAGAACTGGGCTCTTCTGGGTTATTACGCAGCGAGTAGTGGTAATTTGTTACCGACGTTTCGGGACAACCTATCATTCATCTGCTTTGCGGCGGAAGCCTGAAATCACACAGTATATTAAAATTAGTTCATATACAACATGATAAAGTGTATATAAACTAATTACAAATTACTTGTCAGCATTTGTGGGCATTTGCATTTCGTACAGTTCATTCGTGTTGGATGGAAGTACGACAGAACAGAATACGCAAACTGCCTATGATAAACACCCGTGAATTATTCACAGTTCTCAAAATCCAAATATTATGAACAAACAAATACTGCAGTCTAATAACGAAGACACGTTTGTAATTGACAGACTGCGTGACTGAGTTACGTAATTATGTACTGACGGAGTTATAATTAAACACTTAATGGAGCCGTTTGAGATTAGTTAAATGAATTTACTTTAATATAGATAGCCTACAAGTAATACCCAATTCAAATCCTTCTGACACAGTGGTAGCTGCGTACCAAGCATTCTACCATTAAAATGCACTACACTAAAGTCACAGGGTGTGTTACTTACTGTTTGATCCTTCAAACGTGGAGACGTTATTTTCCAACATAGCATAAACCGCTTTAGCTTTCTAATGGATACGAAGTACGTCTTTCATGCGGCTAAAATCCTCATGTATTGCTCGGATTAGTTCGAAGCTGCATAAAGTTCAATAATTACTTAGGCGTTATCACGAAGGAAGCGAGCAAAACAACAGCATAAAATCTCCCTGTTCAAGATTCAGACCGGGTTTCTTCTGCCTACAAGTAAGACGTATTAAGTAGGCTCTACATATTTACGAAGAATAATGTGTCACGTTAATGCGTGTCTAATTTAGTCACCTGGTAATTTTTCATCTTATATATATAAAATTTTATTTTTAAGTATGGATTATTTATATAAAGCCTGTGATCCAACAATCCTAAACTTATCTGTAAATAAAAAAGGCACGTTTAGGATTGTTGGATTACAGGCCCAAATCATTTATATACATCATTTTAGGGTTTGTAATTTGTATGTATATTTTTTTGTCAATAGTAAAGTTTTGTTGATTATTGTGTGTTTTTTATTTGATTGGGTGTAAAGTTGGGCTTGTTGATACGTGCAGGTTTATATTAGATAATATGATTCTTTATGAGAAAGAATCTCTATACTGATTGTAATTGCTGATCCAGGGATATTTATAAAGATAATCCGGTGTTATTTATGTACAATTAGCAGTATAGCGGGTATAGCTACCTAATAAGAGAAGAAAAAGATATTAAATACTCAATAATTATATTAATATAATCGCCAACATATAACGTATAATCTATTCAAGATAAGCAATTTCATTATTTTATACTAAAATAAATGAAATTATATGTAAGATGAAAAATTACCAATAAACAGATTTAATGGTAATTTTTCATCTTATATGTAAAAAAAATTATTTTTAAGTATGGATTATATATATAAAGCCTGTAATCCAACAATTCTAAATTTATCTATAAATGAAAAAAAAGATACGTTTAGGATTGTTGGATTACAGGCCCAAAACATTTATATACCTCATCCCTGGAATAGGATAGATATGTAGCACGACAGTCTTTATTAATGACTTCATTCTGTTATTTACACGGTTGAATTCTTTTTATCACAAGAGAGAGCATGGATTTGTTTCGCTTCTAATTCACAGGTCTATATCACCGCTAAATTTCGAACACAAACTTTTTTTCCTGCAAGCTATCTTACCTTTCGTCAAGTATTTATGTTTCTTTCGTGCTAGACGGAACTTTTCCTTTGAAAACAATTGCTGTATCAGTAATAATTCGTCTTTAGTATCTGCTTTAATGTACGTATTTCCTAGGAACATAACAAAAGTGTAATATTACTTGGCAAAAAAAATGTTAGGCCATTTTGGTCGTAAAACAAAAGATGTGAAAATGTTCGCTACGGTACATACTTGGAGTATACTTCCCTACAAAGTTCTGTGGAAGCAGTCCTGAGTTTGGAGGTGGACAATGTGTAAATGCACGTGGTTACCTCTCCCACAGACGAGCCACGTTGTCTTAAAGCCACATCCCTTGAGCGTCATTCAACAGTACGCGGTAAAGTTTTGCAATTCGCAGCATATTTTTAGTGCCAAAAAGCTTTCTGTCCCTCGGGAGTATTCTACATTGATCTAAACATTGTGTACAATACGTCAAACAAATAACTGCCAACTTCTTTCTCAATTGCTTATTTGAAGCAACTGTACAGCTATTCATTGATCCAGTACCAACAAAATGGAGATCTGATGACGTAGTAGTTCTATTCCAAATTTCAACCTATGTAACATTTAATCGCGTAACACGATCAGGTCAATTAGGGTCCAGTTTCAGGTTACCAAATATAAACATCAAAATGCAAACTGTCTCCAAATTTTTCTAAAACTTCTCCTGTCTTCGTCTAGATCACTTTCTCTAAGAAAAGGAACGTCTAAATATACCTGTCAGTTTGTGCATAATTCTTAGTTTACCAATTTTATCTTTAAAAGCAGCAGAGAAATTTCTACTTAAGTTAAAGTAGTTGAGTTTATCCTAAAGATCAGATAGTTCCTCAGTTTGTCAAGAAATGGCTTGCGTTTTTTTTTGGTGCCGGACAGATAATAACCCTATTCAGTAAGGCCTACCTTTAGATCCTAAGACACTTCATTGTCTGCTTAGTCCACATGTTATAAATAAGATACCAAAATTTCCTATAATAAAAGCCAACGAGATGCACTATTTTTCAAGTTCATTTTGATAAAGAACTCTACATGTTTCGGACAGATCTACTGCCCATCATCAGGAGTCTCAACATTGTATACACAGCAATAGGTATTTGTCATGCTAGTTATGTTGACTGTCTTGCTAGCGAGGTCAGGACATCGCTAGCAGACAGTCAACAGAATTAGCATGACAAATATCTATTGCATGTTTACAGTGTTAAGGTTCCTGATGATGGACAGTACATTTGTCCGAAACATGTAGAGTTCTTTATCAAAATAAACTTGAAAAATAGTGCATCTCGTTGACTTTTACTATAAGAATATATCACGATGCACGGTCCCACGTATGTCAAATAAAAAAATTTGTTATCTAATGTTTTTAAAGTAGCCCATTCCACGCATTTTTTATATCAGCGTACACCATTTATTGGCCAACTAATCGAACATTCTTAAATGAGTAGAAACATGTTGTGTGTTTGTACTAATTTAATAATGTGCATTTAATTGGTAAATAAATGGTGTGCGCTCTATTTTCGCAATTTATCGTAAAGGCTCATATTCACTCAAGCATAATTAACACCCAGCTTTGTGACCTGGCTCCAGCAATTCATAACGGCTGAAACACGAACAGAGAAATGTCACTTTAAATGAGTATCTTCACAACTGTTTACCTTCACATTACGAGTCCTTCTTGTAGGATACTTGCTCGGCAAAATTAGTTTCCTCGTCCCTACGTGATGAATTTCCAACTGTATTTACACTAAAAGACCTTACAACAGGGCTGTAAAATTCCTTCATTATTTTTACGCAGTTGTTTATTTTAAGATTACTTACAATGTGAAAATTTTAACTTAGTCATATATATATATATATATATATATAATCATAGAAACCAAATCCAAATTTTTATTAAACTTTACATATTTAATTCTCATATTACCACTTGCATCTTACATATGAAACAATATATATTACGGTCATATTAGTTACAGACCTTATTAAACTTTTACACAGATTCTGACGAAATTCGGTGTTGAGGTTTTGATAAACTTGACATTCGCAGGACACGCGCATCGTGATATATTCTTATAATAAAAGCCAATGAAATGCACTATTTCTCAAGTTTATTTTGGTAAAGAACTCTACATGTTTCGGACAGATCTACTGTCCATACTTCACGAAAAGAGATATATTTTTTTAAATTTCTATAATTTAATTACTTTAGAGTCCATATTCCTTATAACTGCTAGATATCTTCTTGGTCCAATACAGAAATAACAATACAAGCAATGTACGTATAACGTAACATTGAGGCGCGTTCCTGAAACCATTGATGCTGTGGACGAGCAATGAGTATTAAGGCCGATTCACACACAGCACGTCGTGCTCATGCCGCGCCCTTGCCCATGCCATGCCGTTCCCCTGCCATGCTCCGATGATACCGTCTCCTTCGTGAAAGTCCGCGTGGTAGCCGGAAATATCCGAACTGCTAGTCCAACAGTTTAACAGAAGGTATTTTTTTTTGTAGTGTGCTGCTACCACTCTTTTTCTCGTCCATAATAAACGTTGTTTGGTTTCACACTGGCCACCTGCATCTGAGATTGTTATGCTTCTCATAACAACCTTAGTGGAACTCCGAGTGAAGCTGCAAGAAGCCGAACGCGGGCAGGTAGCACACAGACCGTCTCTCGACGGACATGCTGTGCCGTGGCCTTGAGAAGAACGGCATGGTCGGAGATGGCATGGGTATGGCATGGCAAGTGTGAATCAGACACTGCCGCACTGTGTAAATCAAATGGGAAAGACACATTCTAAACCCTTAGCGGCACGGCATGACAGGCGAACGGCATGGGCACTGCATGGTATGTGTGAATCGGCCTTTACACAAAGCGAATTTGTCTATGTGTAACCTTAGGCACCTAACATGCAATGCACATGCGCCATACTGTTATCTGTGGCCTGCCCCGCTCTACAATATTTTCCCAAATTACCTCATAAACGGCACGATATTCGAAAGACCTTACTGAACACGAAACGTGTGTTTTGATTTTCTCTACAACTTTTGTCTGAAACATTTCCCATTCTAGGAAGAAATGAGCGAGATATGATCAAAAATGTATATTGGTCTCCATGTTAAGTGCCCTTTATTCTTGTCCGATTTTAATGAATCTTGAATATTCTCAACAGATTTTAGAAAAGTCCTGCAATATCAAATTGCATGAAAATCCGTCCAGTGGGAGCCGAGTTGTTCCATGTTGACGGACAGACGGATAGACATGACGAAGCTAATAGTTGCTTTTCGGAACTTTGCGAACGCACCTAAAAACTGTCACAGGCACATGTCAAACAGATACTGCTGACTGCTAGCTAGCTAACAGTCAGCAGTATCTGTTTGACATGTGCCTGCTGCTGCATGTACAGTCTTGAACTCCTGATGATGGACGGAAAGACCGTCCGAAGCATGTACAGTGTTGTTCCAAAATAAATAAATTTGAGACAATAGAGCATCTAGTTGTTTTTACTATAGAAATGTTCACACTATTTTTATTGTCATTCGACTTACCTTACAATCAACAGCATGGTACAACACTAATTCACCCTATTTCGGCATACACTAACAACGCATTAGAGATGAGGAGTATTGGGACATTTATGTACGGATTCTGGCCACACGTGAGTACGTATTAACATCTGTAAGCGATCAGCGGAGTTAAGGCAACAGTTTTCAACGTAAACATAAAATCGTATCTACTTTCTGCTTCAAATATCTCCCTTGATGATGGTCCAGCATGGCCAAAACATGTTCGAGAAATATTAACCTTAAGGGTTTTGCTCCATAACATATTGTGTAATGTGCTGGTCTTTATTCACAAATCACATAATAAACTTAGAAAAATGCACACATTATTCTATGTTTTACGAAATTCCACGTTTCATTATCGCGCCTGTTCTTGCGTTGTAGAAAAAGGGCTAAAACTGGTATGACTGCAAATGCAGTGATCAAGCTACAGTGGGAAGCCTATAAACTAGGAATCTAGTTGGGGAGTGGGGATTGTCGTCGTCTAAAAATCCTTCACCTTTTGCAAATAACCAGACAGTTCACACGACTTCAGGAATTGATTGACACATGACCCGATCGCAATCGTGCAATCATTGTACCGAAGTCTAAATTACCAGCTGCATTGACCTAACGGCAGTAATCTGAGCAACTGAAGTTAACAAAACGGATATGACCATTCGCTCTCGAAATAAAATGTGGCTGAGTTAGGCGGTAAGTAAAGGAGAGTGCCAATGAAAAGAACTTCCCGAAGCTGTTTTCTGCTGCCGTATTTAAAGGCACGCAATTATAAGTTACCAGAGCTTAACTAATGCTATTACTTCCATCTGAACAACCTTGTGTGGGTTATAAATGAGCATAATTCTACAAATAACAGTGAACGCATATTAATTAAATTCATTAATGTTCGCCACCACTGTTGAAAAAAATGGTTGAAATAAAGCAAAGATCAAAGTGAAAATATTTAGACAAAGACAGCAAAAGTCCTGGAGGGGAGGACGTGAATATTAGAAATGTATTGTTTGTGCAAAACAATAGGGCTGTTGATATCTGTTGTATGAAAATTAGGAACCTTAATTAAGTTATGTAGCCCTACTAGTAAAACTGGAAGGAAACTGGATTCACTGCTTAGAGGAAACAACATAAGGAAAAGAGGAAGGCAAAAACTCACATTCAGAACTACAGCTTATTAGACGGTAAGAAACAAACAAAGACTAAAATGTGGCTTAGAATCGATGCACAAGCGTGAAATGCTTCACAGATACTTGAATTTAGACACACAAATATGAGATAAATATTTGCCAATTCCAAAACACACCGCACTCACAGAAATATTTAAATATTGAAATGTGCGATAAAATTGCCGCTTATCACAACTACACATAATACAATTAAACACTTTGTTATCCAACTAATGCACAGTATATAATATGTAGATAAAATTAAAACGATAAAATATTTTAAAGTGCTCCAACATGTTTCGGATCACAGAGGATCCATCATCATGGAACCTTGTACAGTGCTTGGCTAAAAATTACAAGAATGGTTCCATCGTGTCCGTTGACATGGACAAGGTCGGTGTTATGGCAGCATATTCTGACCCGTTGTGCGTGTGTGTAGTTCACTGTATATGAAGGCACTAATATTACAGTTTGACATTCAGAGGACTGTGAATCGTGATGTATTCTTATAATAAAAGCCAACGAGATGCACTATTTCTCAAATCTATTTTGATAAAGAATTATACATGTTTCGGATAGATCTTCTGTCCATCATCGTGAGTCTCAACACTATATACACAGCAATAGGTACTTGTCTGGCTGAAGCATGCTGTGTATGCAGTGTTGAGAATCACGATGATGGACAGTAGATCTGTCCGAAATATGTATAATACTTTATCAAAATAGATTTGAGAAATAGTGCTTCTCGTTGGCTTTTATTATAATAAAATATTACAGTCTTCTAGGATAAGGCCCCACGTACTCTGATAGTTACGTATGCACGCTTCGAATGAACTGCTGATTTCACCTTCAGCATACAGAAACTAACACGCTGCACGAGAAAATAATTTAGCGTATGATAAAGGCGTATGAAGGATTCAGGTTAAGGGTGAAGAGATGGAGACGTATGTAACCTGTATGACTTCTCAGAGTGCGTCTTTTTTACGCCCTATCTCACTTTCCCAGCGATTCTTATTCTTCTACACTGAAAATGGGGGTAGCACTTCGCTCCGATACATCGGTGCATATTAACCGCACTAAAATACGCCATAATGATCAGCGTCTCCATAAATATCTTCACCGATCAGTTTGGGTGTCACGACAGGGCCGTAGCCTCTTCCAAAGTTCTCCGCAGAGTGCGATCTAGTGCTTCCTCTTTCGATTTCCAGTATCCTTTCGTTTCCAGAAGGTAATTCAGTAGCTGCCGACGTCTTCTTCTTCGTCTTTCCGGCTCTTCTATCGTCCCTTCAACAAAGTGTTTAAAAGGCATATCCTATGCAAGCTGTGACCAATCCAGTTAGCCGTCCTCCCTCTTATTTTATATACGATATTCCTTTCATCTTTGACGCTTTGTTAACACGTCTTTACTTTTCATATGATAGGCCTAAATGATCTTTTTCCATCTCCAAATCCACATTTCGGTACTTTTAAAGTATATATAATCTACTTTTCAAAATGCCCACGATTCAGCACCATAAAAGATATGTACCAAACCCCATAAAACGGTAACGTTCATTGTTTAATTCTCCTATACGGTAAAGAGCTTTGAAACCCAAAGCTATGAATTACGGACCATCTACATGTTCACAATGTTCTGTTTCACACAATGAAGGACACAATAAATGATATGTGCAAAAATCCTTTGTGTGGCATTTCTTCACTTAGAAAACTTAAATAGCGCTGAAACCTGATCAGAAAATGTTTCGAATTTTGACTTACAATGTCTTATTTTAAAAAAGTGCAAAATGCTAATATTATATATTGTCGATGGTAGGTGAATGATTTACGAATATGAAGCATTAGTGGAACGAAGCTGACGTGATAAGACTGGAGTATTCGGTGAAATACCTGGTCCAGTTTCATTTAAATTGTAAGATATAAAGAAATATTTCGTACAAAATAACAATAATCCTTTCGTATTTAGGGCTACATCGGTTCGAAAACGTGGCAGAAGTTGGGGAAAATAAATGTCTCTCAAGGTCTGGGTCCTCGATGTCAGTTTCCTCTGATAACCAAAGTGTTCAGCATGAAGAACCTAACCTAAAAAGTCAGCATTATTTAAACATACGAGGTTCGTTCAAGACACACCGAGTCTTTTGAGTTTATAAAATGAAAGAACAAATTTCAAGGAGTGGAAACTGCATTTATTTTTCGACATACTCTCCTGCTACATTTATACACATATCCCAGCTTTTAACAAATGCCTGGAAAACGTCGGCATAGAAAGATTCGTCAGTAGGGCTGAACCATCCTAGGAATCCGTCCTTGAAACTAACCCGACATACACCAAGACATATAATAACAGAGTAAACCTTACTTACGTAATTACTTATATATCTAGTTTCTTATTACAGACGATCTTAGAAGAGCAAAATGTGAATTTGAGACCAACACTACAGTCTAGACGCTGGTTCTCTAATCGTTCTGTTCACTTCAGTTTATCCGACAGACAAAGTGAGGTAATTCCCATTAAATGTATGCATTCTCCATGTCCCGGCAATTCCATACATGTTAACGTACACAGACTATTAAACTCAGGATTATACAGTATTGTTCTTTGTCTTGTCATGTGTATTACTCAATTTTTAGGTACAAAACTCTAACTGCAAAATCCGCCACCGATTTCCGTTTCCTTCCAATGCCCTTTCTTCAGGTTTTCAATCTCTACAAGGAGAAACAGACAAAAGAGAGGATGTCTGTCCCATACTATTTCGATTCCTTCCTCAATACGACGTTAGGAACACAGCTTCGTTCAACAAAAGACACCGGGCCTTTTACAGCACGTATAAAACTTCGCTTATGTGTTTGAAATGAACAGTACTTGGCTGGAACAATTCACAAGATTGTTCAAAAAGTCCTTCTGCTACAGGGGAAGTGGCATCGGAGAATGGCGTTTCTGATTCCAATAATGGCACGTATTTGAAGTGACGTAACCTAGAGAACCAATCTGCCGAGTAGGTAGGTAGACAAAGACATACACAGAAGGGAGGAAACATAAGGTAAAGGGCAATTTTAGTTGCCTTTCTTATGACTTGAGACAGAGAAAGCAACAAAGAACGCAATTTAGATAAAACGAAGTGCTGGCAAGTACTGGGTGTGAATGGGTTTGTTCTGATACTACTTGAAAGATAACAGAGTTTCTTAGTATGTGACTATTACTGCAGAGAGCGAGGAAGTTTCTGAATGAGATATTAGCTCATCTGAGATGTTACGCGACGTAGATTGATAGACATGTACGTTTGGTTACAACATATCGGTCCCACCTTAAAGGGCCAAGCGATCAAAGTGGGGAATTTCTTGGTCTACTTGACCCTTGACGATGGCACCGAGAGGTTGTCCCGAAACGTCAGTCATTAACTACCAGTTTACGCTGCGTAACATCTCAGAAGGGCGAAGATCTCATTTACACTCGGTCGGAAGCTTGAAACTGCGCAAGTTTTGTAGATCGGATTACAATTATGTACATTAGGAGCTAGTGTATGTAGAATATAGATACATTTGAACGCTTCCGTAGAAAAGCAGGAAGCACGCCTACTCAGATAATGTGGGAATAATACTTATGGCGTTGCATGTGAAAGAACAAGAATGTTTGAACTAGACAGGAATTATGGAGTTTATGTTGAAACGCGCTCTATAGGAGCAACAATAGCCACTTATGAAAAATGTAAAAAATTACATGGTTGTATAAAACAAACGCAATTGAGATAAATGCAATATCAAAATTTGCTGATCTTCTTTTAGAATAATAGTTAGATTTAGGCCTTATATAGATCCAAATTTTATAAGTTAACAAAAGAAAAATAAGGAGAATTTATCGTACGAGGGATTGATAATTTATTGAGAGGGTAGCGGAGTGATAAATGACGAATCTTTAATCTTTATCGTTGCAACGTGCATTTTGAAATCTACGCAGTTCACGTCCCCGCGTCTGTCTGCCTGCAATTGCTGATGTTTCTTTCTATCATTATTCTAAGGCAAATGCGAGTAAAGATGACACACGATCGCTTCTGGAGTAGCCTGAAACCTAAGGGACTTTATGAAGTTAACATAATTTCTAAGAAGTGTTACGGGATACACAAGACTGGACAAAATAATAAGCGAAGACATAAGAAAAGAACTAGAGATCTCTGGAATACAAGACGTGAGACTCAAATACAAACAAAACTGGATCAACCACCTCGAAAGAATGGACAACACCAGACTCCCGAAACACTCCCTCCCCTACAAATCCCGAGGAAGAAGGGATCGCGGACTCCCCAGGAAACGATGGCAACGCGTCGATGCCGGAACAGGTCGAACGACCTAATCCATGGAAGAAGTTGATGATGATGATGAAGAAGATAATTTTAGACATACAATTCCAACGGACAGCACACATGATAACAACCGGAAGTAGACGGTAAGAACATCTGCAAAATTTTGAACATCGTATTAGGCATGCAGCACCAATAATTTAGTACCAAAATTTCTCTAATTAGGCATGCAGCACCAATAATTTAGTACCAAAATTTCTGTAATTAGGCATGCAGCACCAATAATTTAGTACCAAAATT